>ERZ1023196.3-NODE-3-length-203322-cov-570.725273_pt1 | contig 203322 bp, 188 predicted proteins | sample MGYA00380441_ERZ1023196 | MGnify/ENA primary metagenome ERZ1023196 (study PRJEB33173, sample SAMEA4830296) | metagenome | study: EMG produced TPA metagenomics assembly of the PRJEB25223 data set...
TTGGGGTGGGACGACGAAATAAATTTTGCGAAAATATCATTTCTGTCCCACTCCCTAGATTGATCTATAGATACTACACTTATTAAAGTAATATATTTTTATGATTCTCTTAGCTGCAATCCCATGAATACATGTAATCATCAAACTTCATAGCCTCAAGGTCAGTAGATTTTACTAAGATATTGGCAATACCTAAATCACCCCATATAATCGAAGAATTACCATCTCTTGTAGAATCAATTTGCAGTAAGACTCTATCATACATTTTCAGTTCTTGATCGTTCGTTCTTGGATCTATTTGGTCAAAATATGGATAACCACCAAGTTGATTAAATGGTTCCTTAGCAGTAAATGTGTTACACACAGGTTCCATCAATTCATCATAACCACCAAACATTGATTTTAGCGCGAAGGATGGATTGACTTTATTCCACAATGCAAGCACGTCCTCATCGTACTTATAATCAGTACATGTAATAGTTTGTTTCGACAATCTAAATTCTATAGAAAATGCTCCACTGAACGGGATATCCTCATTATCAGCATCTAATGACTTCAAATGCGCTTGAATATTTTCGAGTGATAAATCTGTAATTGGCTCTTTTATATAAACAAGCCTTGAGTTTATATTGTTTCCCTTTAAATTTTCAGACATACCATACATTTGATCTTCTGAACTAATCCAAAACTGCAATATCCCTTCTTTTACAGGAAATAATTCTTGTTGTTCTGGAAGATTATCCAAATTAATCTGTGCTAACAATACCATTGGTACATTATTTTCATCTAATGGTATATCTTTAAAAGATTTTAAAAATGGCATTCCACCAATCTTACTCTGGTTTAATGTTTCTTCTTTCATCTCTTTTAGAACCATTTCAATACATGGTAGTACTGGTAAATTACCGTTTTCTACAGATTCTACGAAACGGTTATATGCTTTTTGCTCCTTTTTAGAAAGATGACTAACGTCTTGAATGTTTAGCATATTAACTTCCCCCAATTTTTATTTTTAAAATAGCTAAATTCATTATTTTCATCATTCTTGAATAATAAAATGTAGCAATACTCCAAATAATAGTACCTAATAAATTTTCTTTCATATTATTTACTTACTCAGACTAAAAATAAACTCCTCAATCTTAGATTAAGGAGTTACACGGTGATTATTCACCAATCATTTCTGAATATTTTTCAGCTGTTAATAAAGCTTCAATCTGACTTTCATCACTAATTTCTACTTTTACCATCCATGCTTTTTCGTATGGAGATTCATTTACAAATTCGGGACTATCTTCTAGTTCTTCGTTGACTTCAACTACTTTACCAGAGATTGGTGCATATAATTCTGATACAGTTTTAACTGATTCTACGCTACCAAACGTATCCCCTTCATTAATTTCATCATCTGTTTCTGGTAATTCAACGAAAACAATATCACCTAACTCGCTTTGTGCGTATTCTGTGATTCCAATTGTTGCTACATTACCTTCAACTTTAACCCATTCATGCTCTTTTGAATATTTCAATTCATTTGGTACTGCCAAGAGAATCCCCTCCTAATTAATCTTTACATCATTAATGATGCCATAAGGCTAGATGCTATTCAACTATATTTATAAAAATTAACAATTGTATAGCTTATTTCATTTTACATGTAATGAATCTAAATATCGAGATATTTAGTAAACGTTTACATTATACTTACGCTAACCAAGTCTCTTTATATTGATCTTCTTTAAATCCTAACGTTATCTTATCGCCCATTACTGCTAGAGGACGCTTTACTAACATACCATCAGATGATAACAACTCTAACTTTTCATCATCTGATAAAGTTTGTAATTTATTTTTCAAATCAAGCTCACGATATTTCGCGCCGTGTGTATTAAACAATTTATTAATTTCTACGCCTGTATTTGCAATTATTGTTTTAAATTCATTTATTGTAGGTGTATGTTGAACGATATCAATTGGTTCATAACTTACGCCATATTCATCTAAAAACTTTGCTGCCTTTTTACAAGTTGTACAATTCTTATATTGGTAAAATTTAATCATACGACTGCAACCTCCTTTATGTATTTAAAATAAATATATCATTTTCCATAGCAAAAGGCTTTCATTTTGAAGCTAAAATTTTTTATTATGTTATAAATTTAGCTATAATAAAAATTATTAAACTATCTAGAGGAGTTGTTACAATGCAAGCAATCAAAAGTAATGAATCATTTAAATCTGTGATTAATAGCGATACACCTGTAATTGTTAAATTTGAGGCAGGATGGTGCCCAGACTGTCGTGCTATGGATTTATGGATTGACCCAATCGTAGAACAATATAAAGATTACCAATGGTATACTGTTAATCGTGATGAATTAGAAGATGTAGTTGTTGAAAATGAAGTTATGGGTATCCCTAGCTTGCTAGTATTTAAAAACGGCGACAAAATTGCACACCTTCATTCAGCAAATGCTAAGTCACCTGAGCAAGTTGAATCATTTTTAGCAGAAACTTTTAAATAAATACTAAAATAAAAATGTGTATATACTGCACAATAAAAAGCTGAGACTGTGATTGTACCGACTCTAGTAAGTTAGATTAAATCTCTAACTCGATAGATGTCCATCAATTCATGACTCAGCTTTTATTAATGTTTCTATAATTATACATATTAATATAATGTAATTAAGTTTCTATTTTTACGTGGTGCTTTAGGCATATCTTCTTCTAAATCCGTTAAATATAAGAATCCAGAAAGAACTTCATCTTTCTTTATACCAAGTGTTTTTCTTACTTTAGGATCATAGATATATAATGGCGATTTCCAACATGTACCTATTCCCGCTTCATAAAGTAACAACATAAGATTTTGTGCATATGCACCAAATGCAAAGTAGTTTTCATCATTTTGACGTTGTCTTGGATCTGTTTTTAAAATAAGCAATAACATGCCACCTAGTTTCGTAACTGCATCATAATGACATTGTTGCTTATCTAATTCATTAGGAAATGCAAATTTAGAAATATCCTTACTCATATCTCCTAATCTGTCTTTCGGAACATGCACAACTCTCCATGGTTCCCTCATTCCGTGATTTGGAGCATCAGCAGCTTTCTCAATTGCTTGATATAGCAATGCGTCATCTATGTGCATATCTCTTTTAAATTTTTTCACACTTCTTCTATTAGCTATTGCTTGTTGTAATTCCATCTAAAATCGCTCCTCCACGAACAATGATAATACTTCTCAATTATAAGACAGCACTTACACAAAAGCAACCTAATTCATTTTATTAGTATAAAGTCACTTGTGCTTTTAAATCAGTAACATCAATCTGTCCTGGAGCTTGTGGTTCTCCGATACAACCATAAGTCAATGCACCACCAAAAACGCCTTGAGCCGTTCTACTTATTAGTCCAAGTTTAGACATTGAAATACCAACAACTTTGCAGTCCATAGTATCTGAAAATGTAGACATTGCCTGCAATAAATTTAACACATCATTTTTATTATGTGGCATTACTGCTAATTTAACGTATTCTGGGTTGAATTTTTGCATTTTAAAAAATATAAATTGCAATTCATCTAATGGAGGCGTACTTTCGAAATTATGATGTGATATAACCACCTCTTTATTATACTGTTGCAAGTGTGTAATGATTCGTTGATGTTTTTCAATGTCAATATCTGCTTGCCATTCTATATCAATCATATCTATGCCATTGATATTTGCTAAGTCTGATATTAAATTAAGATACAAGTCATTTATAAATTGCCCATAGCCACCTTGTAACTTTGTACGATACGTAACTAATAATTTGAATGAATCTTGCATAACCTTCAGCTTTGTAATCATTTCTGCCACTTGATCAACTGTGACATTTTCAATTTGATCAATTCGTAATTCTAATACGTCTATTGCATCAATACGATGATTAATTTTTTGAATTAAAGTTTCTTCGATAGATAATTGTGGCGCGATAGTCGCTACTACTTCCACATGTGTCATAGTAAATCCCTCATTTCAGATACTCATTATTTTTATTGTAAACAACAACTTTTTATCCTTCAATCAAACAATGCTATAAATGAAAATGATTAAGGTATTTTCGAATGGGTAAAGCATAAATGTATTTTAAATTAGGAGGTTATAAGAATGGCAATACATTATGAAACTAAAGCGACGAATGTTGGCGGACGTAAAGGACATGTTTATACTGATGATCGAGCGTTAGATATTGATATCGTTTCGCCTGCTCAAGCAGATGGTAAAGCTACTAACCCCGAACAATTATTTGCAGCAGGTTATGCATCTTGCTTCAACGGTGCTTTCGACCTAATTTTAAAGCAAAACAAAGTGCGTGATGCTCATCCAGAAGTAACACTAACAGTGAGACTAGAAGATGATTCAGACTCAGAAAGTCCTAAATTAAGTGTTTCAATTGATGCGACAATTAAAAATGTTATATCTCAAGAAGAAGCTGAAAAATATTTACAAATGGCTCATGAATTTTGTCCATATTCAAAAGCGACTCAAGGAAATATTAATGTCGATTTAAATGTAAATGTTGTAGATTAGCATTAACTTAAAGAGATTATTCAACGTTATTAATAAAATTCACATAAAATTCAAATTTGCCAACCAAAAATTTTTGGTTGGTTATTTTTTCTATTCGTGACTGAAATTTCTGGCAATATTTAACTGAAAATGATTGTCCCTTAGTCATCATAAATGTGACCGGTTCCAATACTGGCTTGACTTCTTCGCATACCGTCTACAAATAAAAGTCCAGTGTCGACCAATAACCAATTCCATAATTTCCTGAACTTAAAAATAAATATAATTAAATTGATAATCCATTTACAAGAATGTGCATATAAATCAGTGATTGCAAAATTTTAATAAACATTTTAATATGTAATTAAGAAATTTTTTTAGTACAAAATCTTTCTTAATAATGATTAAGGAGGTCAGTAATGATAGAAATTAAAACATTAACGAATAATGATTTTAATGAGTATAAGAGACTTGTTTCGACAGTCAATGAAGAATTCACTCAAGATTCACATTATAGTCAAACAATGACTGACACCTTAATACATGACATTTTAAATCAAGGTTCACCGAAATGTATTGTATTTGGCTGTTATGAAAACGAAACACTTATCGCAACAGCTGCCTTAGAACAAATTCGATACGTTGGAAAAGAACATAAATCATTAATTAAATACAACTTTGTTACTAATAACGATAAATCGATTAATAGCGAGCTCATTAATTTCATTATTAATTATGCACGGCAGAACAATTACGAATCTTTACTTACATCAATTGTGTCAAACAACATAGGTGCTAAAGTTTTCTATAGTGCACTAGGATTCGACATTCTTGGTTTTGAGAAAAATGCAATTAAAATCGGAAATACCTATTTCGATGAACATTGGCTTTTTTATGATTTGATTAATAAGTAATACAGTTTTATATATTCTACATTTCTCATAAATTCAAATCATATAGGTTCTATTTTTCATACAACTACTCTACTATTGAGTAGTTGTTTTTTATTTGATATGATAACAATAAGTTTTTTCAGAATATTCTATGTTTTAGAGGTGTCAAAACTTAATGGTAACCGCAATTATTCATGGATTTATCTTAGCGATTGGTCTAATTTTACCTTTAGGTGCACAAAATGTATTTATTTTTAACCAAGGAGCTAATCAACCAAAATATAGATATGTATTGCCTGCAATAATTGCAGCCGGGTTGTCAGACAGCTTACTTATTATTATTGCAGTGGTAGGAGTATCTATCATTATTATGTCTTTACCTGTACTTCAAGCAATTATTTATATAGTTGGTTTAATTTTCTTGATGTATATGGCTTGGACCATTTGGCATGATAAACCCTCAACAGATGGAGAAGCTCAAATTATGTCTCCAATGAAACAAGTAAGTTTTGCTTTATCAGTTTCATTACTCAATCCACATGCTATTTTAGATACAATTGGTGTAATTGGTAGTAGTGCTGCATTATATAGTGGCAGCAATAAAATTGCGTTTACAATCGCTTGTATTAGCGTTTCATGGTTATGGTTCTTTTTACTCGCAATTTTAGGAGAAATGGTTGGATCAATTGATAAAACCGGAAAATTATTAACAATAATCAATAAATTATCAAGCATAATAATTATTATTGTTGCTCTGATGATATTACAAAAACTTATTCAATTATTATTCTAAAGCGTTATATAGTTGTATTTTAAAAGCGTTATACAAAAGACATGCTTGTGTCTATGTATAACGCTTTATTTATTATAAATTTGGATCAATTAACTCAACAAATTTAAATGTTCCATTGTCATATTCAAATTTCAGGATATTACAATTACCGATATTATGCTTTAATGCTTCATCTAGTTTAAGGCAATATCTTAAAAATACTCCCATTATTGTTCCATGACTCACGACTAATGCATTATTCTTTGTTTGAGACATAATGTCATGTAAAGTTTTCACAATGCGATCTTCAACTTGTTGCCTTGCCTCTCCTTTGAAAGGAACAATTCGATCTCCGAATAAGTCTTCAGGCTTGTATAGATTATCAAATAGATAGACTGACTCACCTTCAAATAATCCAAAATGCCATTCCTTCAGTCCCTTAAAACGTTGATACGATTGGTTAGGTGCAACATTTTCAAGTGTGTCACTTGCGCGTTCTTGCGTTGATGATGCATATAAATCGAAGTTTATCCCCTTAGTTTCATAATAACTACGTGCCTTTTGAGCTTGAGCAATTCCAAGTTCTGTTAGCGGCGAATCTCCAAATCCCTGAATTAGTCCCTTAAAATTAAACAAAGTTTGTCCGTGGCGCATTAAATATAACGTTTTAGCCAACAATAACACCTCTTCAATAAAAAGTATTGATAGCTCAAAATGTATTCTCTTTTTATTAAAATGAGTACCAAATATATTAAACCATTATTTAAAATTTTTCGGTAGCGAAAACCTTTGCTTTTGATGTACATTTTTTCATAAGTAATGATGATTTTAGTTTAAAAGATAATGTGACGGGGTAAAACGCAATGAAGAGTACAGAATTTTAAAGGAGTGAGTGTTTATGGATAATCATAATCAATGTAATTATGTGAATCCACAAAATGTTTCACTTGACTGGGAATGTTTTATAATTAGTAAAAGTGAAATGTTGTTAGATGGTGTACCAAATGAACTTATCAACACTTGGTTAGATAAAGACATTATTACACCATTTTCGATAAGAAATGATGAAATAAACTTTAAAACAAAAGATATTTGGGATGCACTAATACATCATAATTGGTACTACTCAAATTAATTTGCCATATATAAGCTAATAGCTCTATTTGTAGTTTCAATTAATTGATGATCTGTGTAATTAGACATCACATATGCTCTAATTACTTGGTGTCTTTCTTCTAATCGAGGGAATGCTTTATCTTCACTAACGTGTTCGGCCAATATACCAAATGGTGTGTTATCATTTTGAAAACCCATGATGAAATTGTAAAACGTCATAAGACTTGCCCCCTTCATTTATTAAGCGCTATTTAAAGTGTTATTATTAATCTTATCAGAAAACTAGTATTTGTAAATGTGCAAAAGTGATTTTGCACATTTTTTGTTATCTGATTCTAAAAATATTAACGAATTATACAACTTTAAGAGTTTTTAGTATGTAAATATTCTTTTCATATTAATACTATACATCCCTATATATGCTCACTCGTTTGAATTAATAAACTTTAGCATTCTACAAATAATATTTTAAAAATAACTATACTTTTTATTTACCTATTGGAAAATAGTGTTATCATATTTATTAAGAAGCTATTTTTATACTAGTAGGTGTCAGTCATGAATAACATTTTGTTAAATGCTATCAATATAGTTATTACTACCACTTTTGTTATCTTTAATATTTTAATCACATATAATAAAGATTTAGATGATTTATGTTGGCTCCTGCCTGGTATTATCATTTGTGGTGTGATACTCATCGTATCCTTTACCATTGCAATGATAACTAAAAACTGGTTAAGTGAAATATTATTTTTTATAAATATCGTACTCGTTCTCTATTACATTTATCCTATTTTTTATAGTTTTATAGGTTAATAATTACGGTATATAAGGAGGGTTTCACATGTCTTTACATTTTGCAATTCTGTTTTGGCTAGCATTAATTTTCTTAGTTGCCGCTACGTTTATACTCGTATTAATGAAAAAAACTGGCAAAGAATCTAAAAAAGAGTCCTATTTAAGTTTCACTGTCATTCTCTATATTTTTGGATTCGCTATATTAATATACACATTTATATTTGGTGTGCTATAAATGAAATTCATTTTATATCCAGTCTGAAACGTCTCAATGATGTTTCAGACTGTTTTTTATTCTTAATAGACATTTCACACTCTCATACTTTAATATTTAAGATATGTTTTAGTCTTACAAGCTTATTAAAGATTACAATTCTAATTTAAGACTATTTACATATATTTCTTCAACAAGGAGCTTTTAAGTGAACTATATTAAACGAACGATAATTTTACTTATATTATTCGTTGTCGTATCCCCAATAAACTCACCAAAAACAATTGCAGATAATAAGTATTCAGAAATTCAAGATGACAAATTCCAATTACAACCTGGTGATATTATTGTTACAAAAGGCCCTGTCATGTGGGGATTTTTTGGTCATTGTAGTATCGCGATTGATGATAAAACGATTTTACAAATTGAGGGGCCTGGCGACAAACCAACTACACAATCCTTCGAATCTTTTAAATATAATTATGCAAGTGGCAAAAATGATTGGATGAAAGTTTATCGTTGCAGCTATCCTGGTGCAGGTAAAAAAGCGGCTGAATGGGTTAAGAAAAACTATGAGAATACAAATCATCGTTATCTAGTTACATTAAATTTGAACAGCAAAAAATTTACGTATTGTACTAAAATTATCTACCAAGCTTATAAATTTGGTGTAAGTGAAAAATCAGTTAAAAGTTATGGATTACATATTATTTCACCCTATGCAATTAAAGATAATTTTATAGATCCATACAAACTAAGGCTTGTTAAAGCTTATTAACACAGTTTCATCAAATAGTTAAATTAGTTTGTGTTTTGCAATAAATTGGGTATAGATTACAAATGATATTTCAGGAGGCCCAATATTTTGAATGAACTAACTAAAGAACAAAAGTATACAATAGCTAAATTTTACAAATTATATATTGAACGTTCGAATAATGGAGAAACAGAAACAGTCGCTAACTTTTTTGGCGATGCTAAAGATGCACGTGAAAACTATTTTTGTGATCGTGATTATCAAGACTTCTTAACTAACTGCCAAATTTTAATTCAAAACAAATACTTAACTGGTGAAGTTTTGGACGATAACATTTACAATATTTCTATTTTAAACAAGACATTTATTGAATTCGAACAAAATTTTGGTTGAACATGAATGTCTCAACTATAAACTTTCTAACCCTATTTTAAAGCAGGAGTGAAAAACATACATGAGTGAATGGCATATTAATAATCAATCTACAAAACCTTTTTTAATACAACAAGCGGAAAAGCAATTGTCTATTGTTAAACCGTTGCCTAATGGTAGCTTCCAAATACTCACAGAAATAAATTTGGAGAATGGCAATATTAGTAACATCGATCATTCTTTACTTGTTTCAGTAGACCCCAAAGCATTAGAAATAAGTATATTTGACGCTGTAAATTAAACGCAATATTTTTATTTAATTATTTTAATGTTTCGCCTTTTAAATGAAAACAAGATTACTGAATTATTATGAGATTTTAAAAACAATAAATATTCTCAATAATTAATCAGTCTTAATAAAAAATTAACAAAAAGTTGATTAGTTAAATTATTAATTAAGTAGTAAGATATTATGCGATGTGGTATCCTATTATTGTTAAACATTTTGAGTGTTTAACATTACTTCTTGTTATCGCCATATACAGACTTTAATTCTCGTCATTATTAAAGTTCTGTATTGGCGCTTTTTTATATTCAAAATCAAAAGTCGGACAGATGAAAAGTAAAAAACTTTTCCATCAGTTCGATCTATTTTAGAACCATTATATATTGTTAAATCTCCACCTAAATTTATTGGACAAAAAAATAACGGCTAGTGCTTTTACCACACCAACTGTTATCGATTTAAAGCATTAAAAAACAGCCCTATAATAAGGACTGTTTGAATAAGTTAAAATTACATTTTAACTACGTTTGCAGCTTGCTCGCCACGGTCGCCTTCAACGATGTCGAATTCAACTTTTTGGCCTTCTTCTAATGATTTGTATCCATCTTCAGCGATTGCTGAGAAGTGTACGAATACGTCGCTACCATCTTCTCTTTCGATGAAACCAAAACCTTTTTCTGCATTAAACCATTTAACTGTACCGTTATTCATATTGAATACCTCCGTCGTGCTTTTGCACTAAATATTTTGTAACAAATTCATAAATGAAAAGGAGAATATTCTATATAAATAACTCACATTTTTCTTCACGCTCTTTATTACTTAACTTTCATTATACACTTTTAAATATAGAAGTAAAGCATTATTTTATTTTCTGTGATAATACACATTGAACTATATAGTAATATTCCATTTTAATACTAAATTTAAAATTTTTATTTTCTAATATTAAATACACTTGCTTTTGATACTATTTACTTTTTTAATTCTGAATTGATAATAAATCATATCGTGATCCAAAAATTATAAAAGTGCCACTAGCAGCAGTGACACTTTTACAATGAGCATTATTGACCTGAATCAGCGTTGTCTTCGCTCCAAATATTTAATTTCTCTTTTTTCGCTTGTGCTTCACTTTTTCTTAAAAGTTGTTCATGTGTATTGTTAGGTTTATAAACATAAGCAACTTTAGCCAAGCCTTGACGAACTAAAGCTTCGTTTACCATTTTTCCATCAGCATAAATATACGCTAAGCCACGTCCATATTTATCAGTTCTTTGGCCTTTGTCAAACTCGACTTCAATTTTCTTTGCATTTTCTACCATTTTTTTCGTAAATGCACTTGCTTCAGGACCATATTTCTCTACACCTTTTTTAGGATGCTTTGTTTCAGGTGTATCCACCAATAATAGTCTAAATGTCATTGGTTGACCTTTGTACATTAATTTAACCGTATCACCATCAATCGCTTTAATTAATGTCGCAGGTTCTTTATGTAATTTTTTAGTTGAAGTTGCACTATATACTGTTGGATGTTCAGAACCACTTCTATTTACGCCGTTATCTGTTTGTGATGCATTTGCTGAGCTACTTAGACTTGAAACTACAACTAAAGTTAACACTAAGCAACTAGTAGCGAAAAAGAAAAACCTCTTTGCGTATTGCCCTTTCGAAACATTACTGATAGCCATCCCTATAAGTAATATTGAAACAATTGCCATACATATGCCAGCACTTAATAAGTATTCTGTCATAACTAACACCTCTTTCTTTTTAGTTAATTTTAATATTAAACGTTAATTAATTATAATTCTACATTTTTACAATTAATTAATAAAAATTTAATAATTATAATAAAATAACTATACTTACTTTTATGTATTTTCTATATTTTAGGTGTCAGAACTTATATATTTAGCCTTATTTGTAAAATTAAAAAGCCTACAACATGAATCGTTGCAGACTATCATATCGAGACAAAGAGGTTTATTAGTGTCTCTATATCTATGTGGAATTTGAAAAGATTATTTATAATATTTACGGGGATAAATTGTCATTTAAAAACGAGATGTATAACTTATAATTTACTTTGGATTAGCGTTTTTCAGTTTTCTCTATCTTATTATTCACTTTATCAATTTGTTTATTCAAATAATTTTGGTGAGACTGACTAAGTGTACTTACTTTTGCAGTTGCCTTAGCGAGATCTTCATATTTTTGCGTATATTTATAATCATTAATTAAGCTTTGTGCTTCTTTAACATGATCACGTCTAATAACGCGTTTGTCACGGTCTGTGAAATGTGATGAGTCAATTTCACTATAACCATATAACCAACCTTTTTTTATGCCTGTTTGATTAGTATGTAAATCATATTCTATGTAGTTGTCATTAGATAGTGATTTTAGTGTATTTAATTGACTCTTTTCTACTACTGAAAATTTCTCCTCAGTAGTAATTTCAGTATGGGTTTGTAAAATATTTTTATTATCCGAATCTTTTACAACAAAATTAGTTTCAACACTCTCTGATACTAATGCGTTTGCGTGATTAGAATGCCATAATTGAGTTGCACAAATTACACCCATTGTTAGTACTAATACTTTCCTTTTCATTTGTTTATGCTCCCTTATTTGCTTTGATTTAAAAACCGACTTTTTCACCCTGTTTTCTTCGCCATTGAAAATTATATACCAATATTTTAGAAACAATAATTAACTTGCGATGAACAAACTATTAACAATAATCTTGAGTATTATATTTATCTTAATTAATAATATATTTATTTAAGATTATGTTACTTCCAACTTTCAAAGTAGAAAAACCGTATAATTTGTTGATGGGTGTTTATTGATAAACTGCAAAAAATACAGCCTACAACCACATAGATTGTAGACTATATTTAAAATAATAGGTATTTATCATATCTCGTAAACTTAGTGCCAATTTTTATACTCGTGGTGCTGGTAAGCTACCCTTAAATTCAGGAACGTAGTGTGTAGGGCTATAACTTGGAACAGCATATTGATAATTTACATTTTTGATATTTAATGATGGTTTCCCAATTTTATAACCATTTGATTGTGAAAATGAGAAATATTTCTTCACACCTTTAACTACTTTATAAGAATAGAAGTATTTATAGTCATATGCTTTATTTACTTTAGCATTTTGATGTGTTGCTGTTGTGTTATTTTGGAAACTTGGTACATGCATACGATGTGAATTGTGACCATATGGTGGAATTACCTTGAAACTATTTATTTGTGGCACAACACAAAAGTGATTAATTTTAATGCTAGCATGCCCTGGTGTAACAAATTTATGCGCGTGATATCCAGGAACTGCAAAATGATGCTTGATAATTAAAGATTGAGATGGATGTGTATATCTAGGCGATTCTGATGGTTTAACAATAAAGTGTTTATTAATAGAATCCTTTGCATGATTTACATGTTTATGTACATGTGTTGATTTGTATGAAGTAATAACTTTCTTGTAGTGGGTTTGCGTAGTAATGAAGTGGTGGTTTACTTTGTTTTGCGTAATAAATCTATTTACTTCTGGGCCTTTAGCAACAAAATGCTTATCAACTTGTTGTGAAGCTGGATTGTTTGTTGCTACATTCACGCGATTATTGATTTCTTTGTACTCTGGTACAATGTTTCCTAACTTTGACTCTGGTACGGCAAAGTTTTTATCTACAATTTTACTAGCTGCCGATGAATCTACAATCTTATTCAATTTATCTTCAGAAGCTACAAAGTTTTTATTGTCAGCTAAATTACCAACATTTACTTTTGGTGCTTTTTTAAATTCATTGTAAGTTGGAATAATTTTATTAATTCCTGATTCTGGAACTACAAATTTTTTGTCAACACTCTCTGTCACTGATGCTTTAGCGTGATTTGAATTCATAATTTGTGTAGCAAATAGCGTGCTCATAGTTAAAACTAATAATTTCTTTTTCATCTGTTATTTCTCCTTTATATAGACTCAATATTATAACCAATATAATTTCCCTGTTATATTCACTAACAGCATTATATACCAGAATTTTCAGTATAATAATTAACTTGAAGTAAACGTTGTCTTAACATTTTTATTGTTTTTCAGCTTAAAATTAATTATTGATATTGATAGTTAAGCATAATAATTTTTTCGTAATATAAAGTGAAAAAAGTAATAGTCCACACCTGTTTAGAATGTGGACTATACTAGATTGCATCATTGAAATGATGACTTTGATATTATTTATTGCTAGTTTAAAATGTTGTTATTTTTACGACAAACTCATTATTTGCTTTGCAGCCATGCATTAATTATTTGCCATTATATACTTTATTGATTTGTTTATTAAAACGTTTTTGATGACCTTCACTTAAAGTATTTACTTTTTGTTGTGCATTTAATCGGTCTTTATAACTATGTGTATCTTTATAATTATCAACTAACTTTTGAGCTTCTCTAACGTGTTCACGCTTAATTACACGCTTCTCACGTTCAGTTAGATGAGAAGAATCAATTTGACTTATACCAACCAGTGATCCTGATTTTCTACCAGGTAAAGCAGACGTTTCTTCAAATTCAACAACATTATTATGCGTGTGATTTGAAGTTGTTGGTGATTGATGCGTTGTTGTGAAATCATGACTTTCACCATTTAATCCAGCCAATTGTTTTGGTGCATTATAAATAATTTGTTGCTGAGTTTGACGCTCAACTGTAGGCATTGGTACCTGTGTCGTTGTTTCAGTATATGTAGTCGGTGATGTTGGTTTCTTTGTTGGTGCAGAAACCACAAGTTTCTTGTCGTTTTCGTTGTCAATACGTTGTTTATGCTCAAAATCATATTCTAATGACACTACAGGTGTTTTCTTAATTTTTTGATTATCCAAAAATCTCGCTTTTCTTTCTTCTGCTCTTTTATCATATTCAGCTTTTTGTTGTTCAGAAACTTCTTGAGATGCAGGTTTGTGATTTTGAGTATTTAAACTTCTTTTACTTCTCTTGCTTCTTTTTGATTCATCACTTTTTGCTGCTTCAGTGTCAGATTTTAATTGAGCCATATTTTTATGATTTTTCTCTTCTTGTTTTTCATCTTCTAAAACAGGAATATTATTAGGTCTTGTTTTATCTATATCACTAAAAAATTCATCAATTATGGTTTCTAAGTCTTCTTTTTTATTTTCTAACATCCTTTTGTTAACTGCTTTTTTATTTGCTCTTTCTTCATCTTTATATCCCATAATTAAATCTAACTTACTATATAAACTTTCAACATCATCTCTATAGTTTTGATAAAATGTTTTACCTAACATTAATATCTGATTTTCTAATTTGTTTAATTCTAAGTCGCACTTTAATTGCTCCTCTTCATTAAAGTCTTTCAATTCAGGGTTATCTTTTTTTATATCTTCAATTTCTTTTAAGAACTCCTCACTTTGTTTTTTCAAAGTATTAAATACACTTTCATATCTTTCATGAGATAATCCTAGATAATCTAAATTATCAGTATTTCCATTTTTTATTTTTTTCTCTTCACTAAAAAATTTCTTCAAAGCCTCATCTTCAGCCATAAATCTCTGTTGATATTTTTTCATAGCTTCTTTATATTCAGGATTATCAAATCTTTCATTATCTAAGTTTGGAAAGGACCATATTAAATCATCCAAGCTTTTCTTATACTCTTCTACTGTTCTAGATTTATTTTTATTATTAGTCAGTTTCAACGACTCAGATACATATGGATTCTTCTCCCCAGAAACCACTGCACTCGCACGATTACTTTCCCAAATTTGTGATACACATAATGCTCCCAATGATAAAACTAGCAATTTATTTTTCAACTGTATTTTCTCCTTAATTTTCCCTAATTAACAACCTACCTTACACCCTATTTTTTCGCCAAGCCAAATTATATAACATCTACCTTTTTAAAATAATTAACTGTTGATGAATTAATTATTAATTATATTCAAACAATATATTTGGAAAATCCAAGTAAAAAAGCCACCTTTTAAGGTGGCTTCTTCATGAATCATATGATTAATTTAATATCATTATTACTTATTTCTTATCTTTATTTTCTTTTTTTCTTCTGAAAAGTAGTAATGAACCTATTGATGCTAATAATCCCCAAATTAGTGACGTATTTGCTTCATCTTCAGAACCTGTATCTGGTAATGGTTCTTTACTATCTTTAGCCTCATTTTTATTAGAAGCATTAGTACCATTTTTAGGTGAATTAGGCGGAACTACATTATTGTTAGAACCTGACTCGGAATCGCTATTTGAATCACTTTCTGAGTCGGAATCACTTGATGAATCGGAGTCACTACCTGAGTCTGAATCACTCGCTGAATCCGAGTCACTATCTGAATCTGAGTCGCTGTCTGAATCTGAATCGCTGTCTGATTCTGAATCGCTGTCTGATTCTGAATCGCTATCTGAGTCCGAATCGCTATCTGAATCCGAGTCGCTATCCGAGTCTGAGTCGCTATCTGAATCCGAGTCACTGTCGGAGTCGGAATCACTATCTGAATCCGAATCACTCGCTGAATCCGAATCACTGTCTGAGTCTGAGTCACTGTCGGAATCTGAGTCACTGTCGGAATCTGAATCGCTATCTGAATCCGAGTCACTGTCGGAATCTGAGTCACTGTTGGAATCTGAATCGCTATCTGAATCTGAATCGCTGTCTGAATCTGAATCGCTGTCTGAATCTGAGTCGCTATCTGAGTCGGAATCGCTATCTGAGTCGGAATCACTGTCGGAATCTGAATCGCTGTCTGAGTCGGAATCACTGTCGGAGTCAGAATCGCTGTCTGAGTCGGAATCACTGTCGGAATCTGAATCGCTATCTGAATCTGAATCGCTATCTGAATCTGAGTCACTGTCTGAGTCAGAATCGCTATCGGAATCTGAGTCACTGTCTGAGTCAGAATCGCTATCTGAATCCGAGTCATTGTCTGAGTCGGAATCGCTTGCTGAATCTGAATCACTCGCTGAATCTGAATCACTCGCTGAATCTGAATCGCTCGCTGAATCTGAATCGCTTGCTGAATCTGAATCACTCGCTGAGTCTGAATCGCTCGCTGAATCTGAATCGCTTGCTGAATCTGAATCACTCGCTGAGTCTGAATCACTTGCTGAATCTGAATCACTCGCTGAATCTGAATCACTCGCTGAATCTGAACCACTATCTGATGTAGAATCACTACCCGAATCTGAACCGCTATCTGAATTAGAATCGCTGCCAGAATCTGAACCTGGGTCAGAATCTGAATCCTCTGGAATTGGTTCAATTTCACCAGGCTCATCAGGTTGTTCAGGAACAACTGGTTTATCGATACCGTCACCAGAACCTGATCCGTTATTAAATGCTACTTCGTTGTCCCATGACATAGATCTCCATACAAACCTTGAGTCATATCCATATAAAGTTGAACGTAAAGCTAAATCACCTTTGCTATTCGGATCAATATGACCATTAACAACTACAATATACGGTGTTGTAATTTGATCATCAGGCGTATTAAACTCTACTTTATATTGATTTGGATTTGGGAATGTAATATTCACACTATTAGTGACATCCTCAAAGTTTTCTGGATTCACAAAGTAACTTTCAGATAAATCAGCTGCATTATCTACTTTATATACTTTAATACTTGTATTTTGCTGATCTATTAATGCATTACTATCCGTATTTGGTTTTAAATTACCTGTTAAAACCGGCGCAATAACATTATCTCCACTTGGATTGACATAAATTGTCTGACGATACGTATTATTTGTTTTATCGATTTGGTCAATTGTACCTTTAATAGATAAGTTATAAAACTTACCATATTTTTCATAATCTACTAATACTGTTTTGTTTGCTGTTGTACTACCTATGCCAGTTGTCAATGTTACATTACCTGTCTTTGTAACATTTTCAGGGTCAATATAAGCTGGCATAGTAATATTAGCTGTTACATTTTCTTTAGTATCAACATAGTCTGTAAATGTATAAATAACATTACCATCACTATCGATTACACCATTTGCCAATACTTGATCTCCGGCCATAATTGGAGGCACTTTAGCAGTTGAAGTTACACCATTTAAGTTTAATTCTTTAGGTACAGTTATTTTGAATGTGTCACCTTTAACAGCAGAATTAGGCACTGAAAAACCATAATTCAGTTTGACATAGCCTGCTTGGTGCGGATAAACTGTATCTCCAGAGTCAATACCAACTGTCACATTCGTCAACTGATTCGTAATATCTTTGCCAGCTGCCGGTGCATCTGCAGCTACTGCCGATAAACTAAATGCTCTCATTCTAGGCGCACTTGTATTAACCGCTTGATTAACTACATCTTTATTACTTGCATCTGTACTCTGTGGAGCTGATTCATTGTTTGAAGGTGTTGCTTCAGTTGAAGTATCTTGCGTTGTTGAAACATTTTCCGCATTTGTAGAATTTTGAGGTGAATTTACAGATGATACTGTATTAGTATCATTAGAAGTCGTTTCATTACTTGTTTGATTCACTAATTCCTCCGCATTTGTATTGCTTGATTGAGTTGTTGCCGGTGTATTAGCTTGATTCGTTGCCGTAGTAGCTTCACCAGTTACCGGAGTTTCTTCCGTAGTTGCATTTGTTAATGCTGATTGTGTCGTTTCCTGTTGTGCTGGATTTTGCGCCACACTCGTTTCGCCATTATTAGTGTTTGACGATGTTTTAGTATCACTCACGTTTGTGTCGTCTGTTTTAGGTGCAGCACTAACGCTACTTGAATCATTACTTTTGCTTTCGTTACTTGCGCTATCAGATTGCGTAACACTATTTTCACTTGCATCTGCTTCTTTACTGCTGAGTAGTCCAAAACCGATTAACGTACCTACAAGCACTGAAGCCACGCCAATCGATTTTTTCCGAATTGCGTGTTTTTCTTTTTTCTTCATATTCATTTTATTCCCTCTTTTTAAAAAGTCATTTTATATTAACTATATACCCTTTAAAGATATATTTAATCTCTGTTAATGGAATTATACACTAAAATTGCATTATAGCAATTAATTTGTATCGATATTTTATTATCCACAATAATACTTTACTAACAAACATTTTATTTATTGCTATTTTAAAAATTGCAAACGACAATGCACGATTTCATTGCAAACATTTTTTATTATTAATATGAACTCTACCTAATGTAATCCTAGCTTGAAATCATATTTTTTCAAAAGCAGATGTGTAATTTATGGTACCTGTTTTTCCCGCTAAACTGTTCACTTTTAATTCTTTAATTAAAAACGCTTCGTCTGGTATACCATCATATGGTGGATAAATGTCGTACATACTTGCGCGTTGATATCCTAGATTGGCATAATACGTCGGCCATCCTAATACACTGATAAAATTATATCCTTTTAATATTGCTTCTCGTTCTAATGCTTGAATCAATCGCTTCCCAATACCTTTATTTTGATGATGAATATCAACAGATACAGGTGCTAACACTAATCCAATTTCCCGTTGTGCCTCGTTATCAAGATAAACTTCACTTAGTAAACCGTGCCCTACAACTTCATTTTGAAGAACAGCTACTAATTCTAAGTTATTGTCATACGTATCACTTAGACGAATTTGGTCTACTAGTTCTGATTCATTACCATAACCATGTTCACTATTTTCAAATGCCGTTCTAATTAACTGGTCAACTTGAGCAAAGTCATGTTGATGTATTTGTCTAATTTGCATCTTTGCCCCTCCTTTTAGTTCTATCTTATAGAAAAATGCATTACAACATAAAGTAATATTTTATAGTAATGACGCCATTATTTCATTAAAATTGAATGATATTTTTCGCAATAAACAACTACCCTCTTAAATCAATTTTTAGATAAACTGCAAATCATAAATTTCTTTATTATTATAAGTATTAAAACAGTCGATTTGACCTTTTAATATAACTTCCTGTTGTTTGCGACTTACATTATGATAATAAGTCATACGTACATTCAAATCAGCTTCATAACCATTGTTCTCAATCGTTCTTTCTAATTCTTCGTACACATTTTTATTAATTGGTAACATGTACCCTTCTTTACTAGGTAAAATATTCACGTATTTTTTCTGAATGACTTTATCATTACCCAATAAAACCTCTATTGCAATTTTTTTAGCAGCACCGCCACCTAAATTATATAGTTTAATATAATCTTTATGATGATGCTCTTCTGTTGCCGAATTCATTATATTAAGTTGATCCTCCTCCCTTTCTAATAAAATTTGGTTAAAACCTAAAGCTGGCAGAAAGCTAATTTTCATTTGATAAAGTTGAACTGAAACTGATACAAAATAAAATAAAGCCATAATAAATGTTCCAATAGATCCTATAGCTGAAATAATATTAATCATTAAGATATCAACCTTCCCATAAGAAATTTATATGATTAATTTCAAACTGAAAAAGCATTTTACTTAATCGTTTATATCCAAAAACAATCATTTTAAACGTTATATTCGACTGCTCATATAAAAAGTTTTGCTTTATAGCCTTAAGTAATTTTTTAACCATCAAGTACGATTATTATTACGGCAATCTATTTGTATTGACTAAAAAATACAATAACGCTTTTGAGAGCTCCCATCTTTGACCAGTATTTTCCAAATTAATAACACTTCTTCTTCAATACATATTTATCTCATACAAATAAGTTGATTTTTTTATTTTTACAAACGTAATTTCTTAACAAATCAAAATTTTACATTTAAATCTTTCGATATATTACAAGTTTTTTAAAAAAGTAATATATTTCTATCAATAAAAGTAATATAATATTAGTAATTATAGTTTCATTAATTTATTGCAACAATACATAGGATCATTATTACAAGAATTATTTAATATCATCTTAGAATCTCACAAAATATCAACTTTGTTTAATTACTCAAAATGATAAGTCATTTAGAGTTTTTAAAATAAATTTTTGCGAAATAAAGGAGACATGTTAAATGAAAAAAGTAATGGGGATATTATTAGCAAGTACACTTATCTTAGGTGCTTGTGGACATCATCAAGATAGTGCAAAAAAAGAGAGCACTAGTCACAAAAAGAAAGAAAATGACAATGAAGAATTAAATGAAGAACTTAAAGAATTTAAAAGCAAAAAAAATATGGATATAAAAATTAAAGGCGATACTATTGTTAGTGACAAATTTGAAGCTAAAATAAAAGAACCGTTTATCATCAATGAAAAAGATGAGAAAAAGAAATATATCGCTTTTAAAATGGAAATTACTGCTAAAAAAGACGATAAAGATTTAAATCCATCTTCTATTTCTCATGACTATATTAATATCACTCAAGATGATAAAAATACAGTAAATAAATTAAGAGATGGTTATCTTTTAAGTGATAAAAAATATAAAGATTGGACAGAACATAACCAAGATCAAATTAAAAAAGGCAAAACTGCACAAGCCATGTTTATCTATGAGTTAAGAGGTGATGGAAATATTAATTTAAATGTCCATAAATACTCAGAAGATAAAACAGTTGATTCTAAATCATTCAAATTTAGTAAACTTAAAACCGAGGATTTTTCTCATAGAGCGGAAACAAGAGAAGAAGTAGAAAAGAAAGAAAAAGAATTTGAAGAAGAGTACAAAAAAGAACAAGAACGAGAGAAAGAAAAAGAAAAGCAAAAAGATGACGACCACAGTAGTTTAGATGAAGTATAAATTTATGAATGCTCGCATACAGCGTTATAATCTTTGTAATTATTATTGTCATTATAAATTAGCTTACCTACACTCATAATGACACACTAATTTAATTGTTAAATACAACAAAAAAGAGTAGCTCGCCTACTCTTTTTTGTTGTTTTGAATGAAGAATTATCTTATATAAAGAATTTTTTTATGAACAATATTAAAACTCTAAGCTCAACTTTTTTGACACTTATTTGACACATATTCTTTCAACCCTTAACGCAAAATCTTATATGTACACAAGTATTAATTTTTCATTCATGAAAATTTGAACCTAAGCAAATACTATCATATCAACGTACACAGCTAATTTAACCTTCCTCACAAGAATAGATAAAAAACATATAAAAAAGCCCACATCCACAAAGGTTGTAGGCTACAAATATGGAGACGGCGGGAGTTCATTAAAGCGTTTATCTATTCATGTATAACTCTCTATAAGCATTGTCATATCAACGTTTAAATTGGCTACTCTATTGTGTGTAAAATGTTAAAATTGATAAAACTATATAAATTTGTGCACCCAACATCACCTCATAATTAATGTATTCAAATACGTATTCACTGCCTGCAACGTGTGGGATGATACATATTTTTCTATAACTCTTCCTTTATAACCTTTTGTATTTTTTATGAATTTTCTAAAATTTATTATTCAACTTATATTTATAATGTTATTATAAATATAATAAAAAGGAAGTGCCTAATATGAAAAAAAGATTATTATTTGTAATTGTTATTACTTTATTTATTTTTTCTTCTAATCATACAGTCTTATCTAACGGCGATGTAGGTCCAGGAAACCTAAGAAATTTTTATACTAAATATGAATATGTGAATTTAAAGAATGTTAAAGACAAAAATTCACCAGAATCACACCGCTTAGAATACTCGTATAAAAATGATACATTGTATGCTGAATTTGACAATGAATATATAACTAGTGATCTAAAGGGAAAAAATGTCGATGTTTTTGGTATAAGCTATAAATATGGTTCTAACTCTCGTACTATATATGGTGGTGTTACTAAAGCAGAAAACAATAAATTAGATTCGCCAAGAATAATACCTATAAATTTAATTATCAATGGCAAGCATCAAACAGTTACAACTAAAAGTGTTTCTACAGATAAAAAAATGGTTACCGCACAAGAAATAGATGTCAAACTAAGAAAATACTTGCAAGATGAATTTAATATTTATGGACACAATGATACTGGTAAAGGTAAAGAATACGGCACTTCTTCAAAATTTTATAGCGGTTTTGATAAGGGGAGTGTAGTATTCCATATAAATGATGGTTCTAATTTCTCGTATGATTTATTTTACACAGGATACGGTCTTCCAGAAAGCTTCTTAAAAATTTACAAAGATAATAAAACTGTTGATTCAACACAATTTCATCTAGATGTCGAAATTTCAAAAAGATGATTCCAATTATTATAGTTTAGATTCACTGTATAAATAACCGCACTTTCTATTAATATAGAAGTGCGGTTTAATCTATATATATGCATCCTAAAAAGGCAAGCACCGAAGTACTTACCTTTCAAATATATCTAATACTTTCACTTTTTATATCAAAATCGGATTAACATTATCCATTCTTTGTTGTAAGGTGGACTTCTATCTTCACTCTTTTAGAATCAACCGTTTTATTGTCGTTGTACATCATTAAATATTTAGATTGGTCAAACTTATCGCCTGGTGCAGGCATCATATCATACCAAAAAGTATTGCCGTTATTTTCAATAAATTTTATATATCCTGTTTCATATGGTGAACTGTTAAACTCATACAAATTTTTTTTATTAATTAAAAAATTCCTAGCTTTTATGTCTAGTTCTTGAGCTGTTACACTTTTCTTATCAGTTTGCACTTCAAAAGAAATTGTGTTTCTTTTATTTTCATAAACTCTTATAAGTACATTTTGTAAGTTCCCATTATCAAAGTGGTTTCCTTCATGTTTTGTTATTCCTCCATACATACAAGTTTTACCACCTGTAACTTTACCTACATTATCTTTGGATGAAAAATAGCAGTTTACATAGTAATTTGATCCATACACATCAACTACTTCATCTTTGTACTTTTTTGCTAAATCTTCATTTAATAACTCTGTTTTCACTTTGTCATAATTTTTTAGTTTTTTATCACTAATGTTATAAATTAAATCATGTGCCAAAAATTTATCTACAGACTTAACTTTAGTTGCTGATACATAATGATCATCATATAAATATTTCATATTACCCATCGTACCAGTAAACTCACTTGATTTGTGCAACTCATCTGGCGTAGGGTCTGGTTGGCTCTCTGCTAATACGTTGGGTGTAAAAAGAACTAGTATAAGTGCGAATATCAAAATTACGCATGAAATAAATCGACTCTTATTCATTTTTATCTCCTTCATCCAACATTCCCAAAAAGTATCTAGATACACTTTAAATATATGTTATAATCTTAAATATTCAATTAAAAAAATATTAAAAGAAAATTAATTATATTTAATGATTTCACGTTATTTCTAAGAATTAAGTTATGCTTTGAAAATTAATTAACTATACTTCATCTGAACTTATATACAAAACTCTTTCTCAAGGAGAAACAGAGGATTTCTAAGCATCTTGAATTAATAACATTGTTTATATATTCACACTCTTATAATTAATGCATTCAATTTTTCAAATTCTAAAATTGGTTTCTACTGTTAATTTTATATTCTTATATTTAATCTTATAGTCAAAATTATTTTTTTTGCTGTTATAAGGAACTAGCTATATATTATACAACTACTATAACAACTCAATATTAAATGCCTTATGTGTTAATTGTCTAATTTGCTATAAAACTTAGTAAGTCATATAGTCGATTCCTATCGTATAGAGATATAATAATAGGCAAGTACCGAAGTACCTGCCTAAATAACAACAAGATTAACATGTGAATAATAATGGAAATAAAAAGTTAGCCCGAAGGCTAACTTACGAATAGATAAAAATTTGAACACATTGCTGTGCCTAAAATGATTATAGCATAAACAACTAATATTTCTAGCTTAAAAACAAATGTATTTTAATAATAAATTTTTATAGTTTGTTAATAATTAGTTAATTGATTTACATGAATAATAATTGTAAATTTGTTTTGTAATCGATTACAGAATAAATTTTAGGAGAAATTAAAATGAATAAAAAACTATTAACAAAAACATTGATAGCAAGTGCTTTAGTTTTAACAACAGTAGGTTCAGGTTTTCATTCTTCTTCAAATTATAATGGTATTAATAACGTTGTAAAAGCTGCTGAAACAACTGATAGAGACTTATGGAAAAATGTAAGAGATGCTTTGAAAGAAGCAAATATTATCGATAAAACAGCAAATGAGACAGTCGGTGTTACGTACAGTTTAAATAATGGTGGCGAAAGTAGTATTACGGGTACAGCTGATTTAGATGAACTTAGTAATTTTAATAACAAACCGATTAATACCGATAGTGTTAAAAGAATTGATTTGTCAAGAATAAATCCAAACGGAAATAGGTTTGACGCAAATGATGCATGGAAAAAATTAACTGACAAATTAAAAGAGAAACAAATCGTTAAAAACGGTGACACAGTAACTATCCATAGTAAAGATAAAAATGATCCCCCAATTTCAGCTAAAGTTGGTGATGACTATAATGATCATAAACAATTGATGTTATTTAAAAAGGATATAGATAAAATCACGATAAACTAATCATGGTTAAAGACAGGTTACTTTTTTAATGTAACTTGTCTTTTTTAAAGAGGCAGTATCTCAAATATTAATTTATAATTTCTAAATCTAAATCTATACTTTATCTATTTCTATATACACGCTCATCGGTCACTGCAACACAGGCCGTTTCTCAGCGTATTTTAGTACTTAATACTAATTTTGTACATAAAAATAAGCGTTAAACCAGTTTAGTATTAACGCTTATACTATATAATAATTAGTCATTGAAAATATTTTATTATAATATCGACTTTTCTATCAAAAAAACAAAAAATAATTTAATTTTTTTGGTGCTTTTTTAAGATAATGTGTACCTTTTTATTGATATTAATATATTTAAACTCATAATTTTCTATTATTTTACTTTGTAATTCTTGTAAATCATAGTCGGTTATTACAAAATTTCCACTTTGATCTTTAAATATACTTCTATTAAATGACATGGAAAATATATTATAAAAATAGGATTGTGTTTGCATATAAAAAATAAATAAAAACAATAGCATTGATATGTTTAAAATTACAGAATCTAACTCACCAGGTTTAAAAGTCGATAGTGGAATTAAAAAAGTAGCGAAATAATTTAAAAAATTATATTCTGTTTCTTTAAATTTAGAATCATCACTAAATTTAATAGCTTTCTTTTTCTTACAAATTAAATATAAAAAACTAATTAATATTATCGTTATTATTATTATAAGTAAGCTAATCATCGATTTAAATTCTAAACCAGTTCTTAATTTCTCTTTACACTTATAATTAATATTTGATACAAATAAAATAAAAAATAGAGGCAGATAAGAACTAAGAAACACAAATAATTGCTTAATATAAAACACTGCTTTAATCACTTCCTATTCATTATAACCAAAACTGTCTGTAAGAATTGTAAAATAATAGTCATCAGTAATTAACCTAGTAATACTATCGATATCTGTATCTTTTTCTATCTCTAACTGATTATTCTTGTTTAATTTAAAATCTTCACCATGTTGATTTATGATATCAATTTTACTTTTAAAATTATCTGAATTAATATTACTATAATCAATACCATTTTCGTTAAATTTTTCAACTGCTTTACTTATTTTCCTTGTTATATTTCTATTATTTTTTATTGATTCTAAATATACATCTAAACCTATAAAGTGTTTTGAATTAGAAATGTTATTAATATGTTTTTTTGTTTCCTTTAAAAACTTTTCTTCCAAATCAAAAAGTACTTCAAAAATATATTTTTTAAGGATATATATATTTTTATCATACAATATTACACCAACATGGTCTTTTATACCAAATTGATCATTTTTCCCTAATTTAAGTCCATCCTCTGTAAATTTTGCAATCAAACCATTTTTTATAGCATTTAGTTTCTCTACTTTACCTATAAAATAGGCAGTTTGATTATCGATATTTAGTGAATAAGTAAAAAATTGCATTTCTTCAGTTAACATTTTTTCGCTTTCTTTATGAAGTAATTTTTTTATAAATTCTTCAGGTTGGTCATTCAAATAATTATAGTCTGTAACTAAAATTTCTTCATTATTATTATTTGAAGTTGGCGTGTATTTTTTCACACTTTTTTTCACATCTTCTCCATTTGATTTATATATTACGCTATCTTGAACTGCAGTATCTACTATTTTATGAATTTTCCTTATAATGTTAGTTGCAACTACATTCATAGCTAACCAACTTCTTTTTTTATTATTATCTTTATCCTTAGTGAATATTTTCTTAACAAAATATAATTGTGAGTTTTTTTCAACATCATCAAGCGAATACTCGTTTACTTTTTTAATTAAATTATTAAATTCGTTACTGTATGACATTTCCCCGTTACCTCTTTCATGTGTAGTTTTATACATTATATATTTAAATTTACAAAATAAAAAGATTATATATGAAAAAGGCAACTAATATCGGGGAATGACATTAGTTGCAACTACACAATATCATTATACTACATTTTAGTACCTAGTACTAATTTTAACAGCTTTTTAAATGTTATGATCACAATTAAACGATGTTTCAATCTCCTCAATCCTCTAACGGTATATCATCCACAATCACAGTATGATTAGGATTATTGTTAGATACATCTTTCACTGCCTTATCTAACTCCTCATCGTCTCCGTCCCATTCACCAATGTTAATGAATATAGGCACATTGCCGTTAATATCATGTATATCTATGAAAGTTCTTTTTTAACTTGTTCTAAATGCTTATCAAACTCTATTCGATGTAATTCTTCTCGCTTGTTTTGTCGTTCTTGACGTTTTATACTTTCAACTTTATAAATATCTACTTTTAAACGTTCAATGACTCCTTCATTTTTAACTTTCCCACTACTTAACATGTACCTCATAACATCCTGTTGTTCATTTTCAGAATAGTTTTTGATGATATCTTTAAACAAATTTAGCCTATCCTGAGCCGTTTTCATGTAATATTCAAGTTTATCTTTCTCTTCTATAATATAAAGTACTAATTTATCTAATGGATATGATACAGATACCAGCATATCGTTCTCATTCGTGATCACATGGTTCATGTTCAAGTGATATAAGCTTTCTATTTGTGATCTCATCGCTTTAATTTTGCTATTAATGACTTTCGGATTGTAATGCATTAAAAGTTCTACTTCAGTGATTTTATCATTGCTTTCAAAGTCAGATACCAAATAACCACACCTTTACATATCGAATTTAATATTTATAAGTATCTGAAAAAGGGATAAATCAAGTTATCCCCCTTTCATAAAAGTTTATCCGCGTTGCAAGCGAAGGGCCCCCGCCGGTACCCGTCGAAAAAACATTTTAAGCCGATGGGCAGGGGGCTATAAAATTTTATTTAAATAATTTTTTTATTTAATATTAACTATGCGCAATAACTCTGGAATTATTTTTATATCAAACACATAGTTCAATGCAAATTGATAAATACCTTTTAATGCTTGTTTCTTTTTGTTATACATAATAGGTTCGTATTTAGCATATATGGCATGTCCAAAGTCTCCAACAAAGACATCATGCGCATCATCAGTAACCACTACATTAGTCACATTAAATAGGTTACTTAAATCACCTGCAAGTCCACCTAATCCCATCTGTGCCAACTCTTTGATGAGCTTATCATGATGTTCTGTGTTCATCACAATAGATACATTACGCCTAAACGTTTGTGGTATATCTTTCATCGCTTGCTTGATACCATCGTATATTGATGTGTTACTTACTTCTTTGATGCCTTGATTATAAAGTGATAAGTCTTGGTTACCTTTATCAATTAAACCACTTGAATTATTCTTATCTAATAACAATGTTGTTTCATATGCGACACACTCATTAATAAATATCTCTTTAAGTAGATCATCTAATGTTCTATCAGAGCCATGAACTACACTGTCTGATACTTCTGTGTAGATATGTCCCTCACGTCTATCAAAGTATTTACTACTGCCATTAAGTGATAGCTCAATACCGTTAGTAGCTAACTTATCTTTAATGTATGTTAGTGATGGTATAGATTCAACATGTTCATCATCTGTAATGGTAATCACCTCACGTAGTGATTGAGGTAGCTCACAATTCACCAATAACTCTTTAAATACTTCTTTACGTGCAGTTGGTAACTCTTGAATATTAAAGTTATTCTCACTACTAACTAATTGTTTTGTTAAGGTACCTACCCATGTATTACTTGATTGATTTACTTCATTCATATTTAACACTCCTAATAATTTTCTGTTAATTTGCTCTGGTAATAAAACTTCTGTTTCAGTAATACTTAATTGCTTTAACCCCTGTTCAATCATACTTACATCTTTACCTATATCCTTTTGATATAGATTGGCGTATCCTTTAATATCCATATCATCAAAGTTAGATAGTTGATACCCAAATTGTTCTTTAAACTCTTTCATAATCTTCATCTCCTAATTTGTTTTTAGTATGAACAACTAAACCATATATACGTTCGTTGTTTTTATCTTCTTCATAGAACGAAATATTATGAAGAAAGTATTTGTCTAATAATTCGTGATACTTATTTAATAGTTCTTGCTTATCTCTATACTTAAACACACGTTTTACAGATTCATTTGTATGATCTAGCACGTCTTGCCTCTCTCCTTTTAATCTGATAGATATACATTTTAATAAGCTCAAAATCAGCACGCTTTTTTGTATAGCGCCTTACAACGCGATTTATATATTTCGTATTCATTAATTGAACGTTCACAGGTATATGTTTGATTATTTGATATGCGATTCTTTTATGATTAATAAATATACACACTCCCATATCTATACTTGATATTTTAAATGCTTATCTGCATGTTTTAATTTACTAAACTAAATGTTACTGGTAGCCAATGATCTATTTTTATATTTTTATTCTTTACGATTGGTAGCTTTAGACCTTTACCATCAATAAGATAGTACATTGGCGGACAAATTTGCATTTCAATTAGCCCGTCGCGTTTTAAATCTGCCCCAATATTAAACGCTTCTTCATTCCAACCCACCCAAAATATAATATTCTTATGGTTGCCACTGGTATATGCGCCGTTACCTTTGTATTTAAAACCTTGTTCTTCAAATACATTCTCAATCTCTACAAACGAAGTGCTGTCATTGTTCTTTATATATTCTAAAATGATTTGTTTCATTCTATTTCTATTCATGTTACTCTCGTCCTCCAATCTATCCAGTTACTAAAGCAACCACGTTAGATACTAAAAACCACTGAATTTATGTTTTTCAATAACCACTGTAAACACAGTGATGTCAATACATACAGGCTGTTGGTTACTGAGTTACTGAAAATTCACGGTATTATATATATAATCTTTTATTACCTTAATTCTCTATTATACATTTCTACTAAAAAGAAATAATTTATAGTAACTCAGTAACTTTTTGTCAAAAAGACTAATATGAAAGTAAAAATTGTGGTTACTGAATTCTAGAATTTTAGTATCTTTTAGTGACTTAAACGTTTTTTAGTAACTTTAGTATCTTAGGCAATTTTGTATAACTGCAAGTCTCTTCCGATTATGTGCAACTGAAATTTACAGCTATGCAACTCGTTTTAAATTTTCCAGTTGCAATTTTTTTCTCACTGTCACAAGGGGTTAATCCACTTTTGCAACTATGCAACCGAAATCACACAAATTAGTTTATATAATTTTTGATACTATTTCTTATTTATATTTTGGTTATTTACTTTTCTGCTAATAAGTTATAGATTTTGAGTTGCTCGGTTGCATAAACACGCTAACCCCTTGATACAAGTGTGGTTATAGGTGCAACCCGTTTTAAAATTTTCGGTTGCATTCGGTTGCATTCGGTTGCACCTATATTGCTTTTAGCTTCACCTTTTCATACGATTTATAGTTTTTTCCACTTTCAATAGGTTCAATGTAATTTCTATTGTCATTAAAGTTGTATATCCTCTTAGCAAGTTCTTCATTGTCATATCTTCGCTGTGCATCAGTTTTCCAATAATTCTCTAAATAATGTTCAAATTGTTTATAAAACTTGTTTGAACTCAATGCATTATAGCCATTTTCATCACAATATTCTTTATAAAATGCGTATACAATATATTTCGGCACTTTTCTAATAGTCCATTGATCAAACATATTTACTTTAAACCCATAAACTGGATCGTTATCTTCTTTAAATACTTCAAGCATTTTTTCAGATGCATCAGGAATGTCAAAAGTTTCAAAATCTAAATTAATTGCTTTATAAAGCACATACTCTAGCACTTGCGGATTTTTTATATAGTCTTCTTTGATTTTAAAATTCTCTTTAATGCCATTAAAATTGGCATTAAACGGTACTATCAATAACCTTCTTAAAGTCCCGCCTGTTTTGTCTTTAAATTTAGGCATTCCATTCGTTGATTGAATAACTGTACACTTAAAAGTCGCTCTATATAAGGGTTTATTTTTAAACTCAACCAACACTGGATCGCCAGTAACTACACTTTTAAAGTTTGAAGAATCATCGACATACACACCAACTGGTACATCGTCGCCAATTACTGCTGTCTTGCCCTCTAACACACTCAATTTAAAACGTTCATCAAACTCATTCACTTTTAAGCTAGCAATATTGCTATAACCTATTACATTAGACAATAATTCTTGAAATGTACCTTTACCATTGTTACCATTACCAACCAAAAATATTGCTTTTTTACGTGTGTAGTTTCCATTCATTGAGTCATTAATTACTTGCCACAATAATTTAACAACCTGATTATCATTACAAGCTATTTCTTCTATCCACCGATCTATATTCCAGCCATTTATTTCAGGTACTATATCTTGCCTTACATACGATGTATCTATTTTAGTGGTAAATATACAATCAGGTGTAAATGATTCTAGTTGCTTCGTTTTACGGTTAAATACACCATTTTTAACTGGTATTAAGTATGGTGAGTTAGTTTTCTCTTTTATATCTACCATATTGGTTAAATGATAAATAACTTCATCAGCTTTATTACTATTATGTTTGGGCTCTAAATAGGAAATTACTCGTTTTATAATTGTAGTGTTCTGTGTATATATCCCTTCATCAAATTGATACATAGCTAACTTAGTATTTTCTTCATCATCAAAAAGTATAAATGTTAAATGCTCATTCAAAATATATGCACATTTTATAGGGCTAATTGTTGTAGGCTTTCGCCCTCGTTTTCCTCCTTCAATCCACTTTTCTTCCATTTTTGTTCTTTCTTCATGCCCCAATTGATTCAATAACTGTTTAACATCTTTACTCCCCTGTTGTATAACATTAAATTCATCTATGGATTTAGTGTAAACTGTCTTTTGATTCTTTATAGCTTTATCTAACTCAAGCTGTCCCCAAGTCGTATTACCTCGTTTACTTTCCCATTTATCCGTAAGATTATTGTAGTTTAAAAATATACGCTCCATTTGCTGTTTGTTTTTACCTGTGTAAAACGCTAAATAATGTAATAAGCTTTGTACTGCTTCGCTCGAACTGTCAAAATATGATTCATATGTGCCTTGTAAAAGATCTTTAATTTTATCTTTTTGTTTAGATTTCATCATAATGTTTATAATATCTTCATCAGATAATTGCATATTAGTATTAGATTCCTCTCTCACAACATCATTTACTGGCAAATTCTCTTTAAAGTATTCATCAATGAGAGTATTTAATACTTCCTGATTATCACAAATATCATTTTGACCAATTGTGCATCCTGTAACAGTCATAAACCTTGCTGAATCATATAACTCTATGTCTAAATCCGTTCTTTTCTTTTTACGGTTATCTGGTAGTTTACCTTTAAAGAAACAATGTAATCCTGTACCACTTGGAGACTTTTCACAATATGTGAGTCGCATCATTTTTAATGCTAATTCAGAATTGATTTGTCCTTTTTCATCAATTGCATTATCAATATCTAGGCAAACAAAATTATTACCATCACTTAATACAAAACCTATACCGCTATATTGCTCATCAACTTCATATTCAATACTTACACTTTCAAAGTCACACCATGTTTTTTTATTGGTTGTACTAGCTCTGTAACCATTAATACTATATGGTACTTTTCCATAATTTTGTTGCTTCTCGTTCCATTCAGCTCGCCATAATACCCAATTAGGCACTAACTTTAATTCTTGCGGTATTTCTAATTCTTTAACTCCAATAATTCTATCTTTTTTCTTAATTGCCACAGAATGCCTCCTTTCTAATCTGATTTCTCTGTATTTTCAATGCAACTAATGTTAAAATATTAATGGTATGATTTTATAAATTTTTATTTTTTTATGCGTTATCTTGGCTTTGGTCGGCGAAAGATGACGCTTTTTCTAATGCATCAAACCTCGTTATTAATTCATCGAATTTTTCAGTGTATAGAAGTAGCAAATCAAACATTTGATCATTGTGAATGCGTCTCTCATGATATGAAAATCCTTCTTTAATAACATCGTCTTTATTTAAGGTATGATTTGGCTCATGTAGATATAAATCTTCAAAATGCGAGCCATGATTATCCTTTAAATCCTCAAACTTTTCTTTCAATATCTTTAAATCACACATTAAATTTTTAATTTCCCAATTCATTTATAATTCCTCCATTTCAGTATCATTCTCAAAATCAAAGTTATTTTCTATTTGTTGTAATGCCCACTCGATTATGGCTTGTAAGTGTTCCTCACGATTTACGTTTTCTATCAATTCTTTCTTACCATCTACGCAATTATGGATGTATTCCATTGATGTGTTATAAGCTACTGCTTCTAAAGTATTATAGATGTCTTGAATAACTTCTTTTTGTTCATTATTCATTTTCTAATCCTCCTGTTAAATTAAATCCATAAGTTACCATCATGCCGTACACACTAAAAGCGACATACATGTTAGATATTGCTAGTAATAATATTGTTAACAGCGATGTTAAAGTTATATAAAATAAATTCAATTTCATTGTGTTGCTTCCTATTCTCCTACTTTAATTTTTGATGAAAATAACTCATCAATTGGCATATCATACATTTCTGAAAGAATCTGACACTCATTTAAATTAAATATTGCTTTACCACTTTCCTTTAACTGGTAACGTTGTGGACTAATATCAAGTTTGCTAGCAACTTTCTTTTGTGTGTCACCTTTTTCTTTTCTAGTGATGTATAACATTGGATAAGCTAGTTTTGTCATGCGAACACCTCCTAAAATAACAAGTTTGCTTGTTATTTAAATTAACAAATACATTATATAGTTGTTATATCCATTTTGTCAACTAGACTTGGTATTTTATGATTAATAATAACAAGTATATGTGTTAATATTATTTAGAAGGAGGATTTTTATGATAATTTTTCGATTAAAAGAAATAATGGAAGAAAAAAATTTGAAAATAAGTGATTTACATGAACAAACCGGAATTTCTAGAAATTCCATAAGCTCATTATTAAATGGTAAGACTAGAGGTATACAATTTGATACTTTAGAAAAAATCACTTTAGCGTTAAATGTTGATGTTGCAGATTTATTTAAAAATGTCTTTAACGAACTGATTATTAAGTTAGATGATATTAGTAAAGTAGAAACATACAGACGTAGTAAGAAGTTTAAAGAAAAGAAAAATATAATTGTTAAAAAATATGCTGTAAATTGCGATTTAATTGAAGATAATGACTTAAAAAAAGGTTTCATACCCTATGAAATTTCTATTGAATTAAATCCAAATCCCGAAATTGAAATAAAAATTCAATTCGATTATAGTAATTTATTTAACTACTTAATAAAGTTTTTAGAAGATTGTAATAATTTCAAACTTTTATTAGTTAATTATTTAAGCAAAAAAATATACTGTTTAGAAAATAAGCGTATTAATGAAATTAAATCATTTTACAGTATCCCTGATGAAAAAGTTTATATTCTTTCCTCATTCCCAGGAATATTTATACGCAGGCCTTTACGTGATAATAATGGAATTTTCGAAAACATCGAATTAAATAAAATTATTAATGAATTGAATTTTAATTCAAATTATAATTACACATACAGTGATCAAATTATCCTTACTCATAAAAACAAGAAATGAAATAGGTGATTGCCATAAAACATAACTTAAACCTGTCCCACAACATATATAAAGACACTAAACGCGGTACTTATTATTTCCGTATCACTTACTATGACAAAAGCAATACTCGTAAGTACATAACACGTAAGGGGTTTAAACAACGTAAAGACGCAGTTAAGAAATGCAACGAAATGATGGACGAATTAGAGGGAGTCGGACAGCTTAATAGATTACCTTTTGACAAGCTCGTTGAAGAATATATAGACTGGTATTCAGCGCGTAGAAAAACATCAAGTGTAAAAGCATTGAAAACACATACAAATAACCATTTGCTACCTTATTTTAAATCTATAGATGTATTTAAAATGACTACACAAGATGTGATGAAATTTCAGAATAAGAAGTTAAAAGAGGGGTATTCTGGAGACTACTTAAAGAAGATGCATGTATATTTAGTATCATTACTGAATCATGCAATGAAGTTTCATGAATTAAAACAAAATGTTGCATCTCTTGTAGGGAATTTTGAAATAGAATCACAGAAACGATTGAATTATTGGACGTTAGAACAATTCAATCAATTTTATGGTGCGCTAGTGACACAACAACAAAAGTTATTCTTTAAACTATTGTTCTACTCTGGAGCAAGAAAGGGCGAAATTAGGGCTCTCACATGGCGTGACGTTAATTTTGAAGATGAATTTATCCATATAAACAAAACGGACTATCACGGTGAAGTGACAGCCCCTAAAACGAAATCAGCCATACGTGATATATATTTGCCTACTCACATGATGGATGACATCAAAGATTATTTAATTTGGTATAAAGAGAATAACATATATAAAGATGATTACGTATTATTTGGTACATTCTTTAAGACTTATAGTGAGTCAACCATTGATCGTTGGTTTACCACTGCATTAAAAGTATTAGACGACCAACTTCCAGACGGTCAGACATTCCCTAGAATTGTTATACACGAGTTAAGACATAGCCATGCCTCTATGCTTGTAAATCACGGCGCTAGTATTATGGTAATAGCTCAAAGGCTAGGACATGCTGATAGCAATGAAGTATACAACAGATATGGACATTTATACCCTAGTACTCAAAAAGAAATAGTTAAATATTTGTAAGGAGAAGATATATGATAATTAACGGTTGGAAACTCTATAATAATTCAAATATCAATTTAAATTTTATAGATAATAAAAATAGCATACAAGCCATTAGTCAAATGACACCAGCTTTTTGGGTTTACTTTGAATTTGATTTACAAAAAGAGGAAATAATAGATATTAATCCAAAGTTATGCTTAGAAATAAATAAAGATAATAAAACAATTAAACTATTTGATAAATAAGCACCCTAAATATGGGTGTCTTTTTTATGTACTGTGCACTATCTGTGCACTTTTTGTGCACCCAAAAACAAAAAGCCTACAACCACATGGGTTGCAGGCTTTATAATGGAGACGGCGGGATTTGAACCCGCGTCCAGAGGTCCTGATACACATCTTTCTACGTGTGTAGTTTATCGAAAGGTTTCGCATCATGAAAAGTGATAAACAACCAACATGATGCTAGCTTGATTAAGTTTCTTCTAAACAGACTTCAAACGGCAGTGTTTAGCATATCCTATTAAGGTTGAATCGCGTTAACAGCATATAGGAAATGCTGTTAGGCGATGCAGAGTGCGATTAGGCAGCTACTGCGAAATTATTGTTTGATTTGCCAGTTATTATAAACTGTGTGTGTTGATGACGAAGACAACCCTCCGACACGCTTAATGAGCTCGGGGGACCCCTGTCGAATCCATGAACGTCCCCGAAATAATAAATCAAACAAATCATACTTTTGTAATTTACAAAAGCACATATAACTATATCAAATATAGCCCGATTAAGCAACTAAATCGCTTAATAACGGGCTTTCATATCGCGCGCAACATCTCGTTTGACTGCTTTTTCTTTCAAAGCTTGACGTTTATCATATTTTTTCTTACCTCGTGCGACACCAAGTAATACTTTACAATGCCCATGCTTCAAATAAAGCTTTAATGGCACAATCGAATAACCAATTTCACGTGTTTGATCACCCAATTTAATGATTTCACGTTTATGCAATAATAATTTTCGAGAACGAAGAGGATCGTGATTAAAACGATTCCCTTCTTCGTATGGTGCTATATGCATATTATTCAAATACATTTCACCGTTTTTAACTTGCGCGTAACTATCTTTAAGGTTAGCACTACCTCGGCGAATCGATTTTATTTCTGTACCTTGTAATACGATTCCCGCTTCAATCGTGTCTTCAATATTATAATCATGTCTTGCTTTACGATTTTCCGCTAATGTACCTGGTGATTTCTTCTTAGCCATTCATACTCACCTCATTGCTGCTTATTTTTTCTTACGACGTGCTTTCTTTTTCACACTTTTATCTTTATAAAATGGCTTATGTTTACTATTTCCTGATTTGTCATTTTTGCGTTCATTTTTACCTTTACGTTGACTACCCTTTTTCTTACGTCCTTTATCATCAGATTTTGATTTATCTAATGATTTACCACGCGTTTTGGCTTGAATTGTCTTACCTCGCGCTGGGCGCTGTGATCGATCATTTTTCGGTAAAGGCATACCTACAATTTGAAAATCAATTAATCGTTCATCTACATCAACATGCGTCACTTTAACCTTAACTGTGTCACCAATTCTAAATACTTTAGCTTGACGCTCACCAATTAATGCCATTTGACGCTCTTCAAAACGGTAATAATCATCAGTCATATTCGCAATATGAACCATACCTTCTATCGTATTTGGCAATTCAATGAACATACCGAAGTTAGCTACTGAGCTGACAATACCTTCAAATTCATCACCAATATGTTGAATCATATATTCTGCTTTTTTCAATTCATCAGTATCACGTTCTGCCTCAATAGCACGACGTTCACGTTTAGAAGTATGTTCAGCTAACTCAGGCAATTTGTCTTCCCAACGCTTCACTTCTTTGTTATCCATTGATTTCTCAATTAAATACTTACGGATTAAACGATGAACTGTTAAATCAGGATAACGTCTAATTGGTGATGTAAAATGCGTATAATATTCAGCTGATAAGCCAAAATGTCCCAAGTTCACATCATCATAATGCGCTTGTTGCATTGAACGCAACATCATTGTTGAAATGACCATTTGTTCAGGTCGACCTTCTACTTCTTCTTGAACCTTTTGAAGTGTTGTTGGATGAATATCTTCGCCAGTACCCTTAATCATGATGCCAAAGTTTGTAATAAAATCAAAGAATTGTCTTAAGCGATCTGATTTAGGTTGCTCATGCACTCGGTAAATAAAAGGTACATCTAACTTACTAAAATGTTCAGCAACTGTTTCATTTGCAATTAACATAAATGATTCAATTAGACGTTCACCCTCGCCACGTTGTCTTAATTGAACATCTGTTGGTATACCGTCTTCGTTAACTAATACTTTTGCTTCATTAATATCAAAATCGATTTCACCACGTCGTTTTCTCATTTGAATCAAACGATTAGATAAATCTTGTGCTAAATCTAACATAGGCGTAATTTCTTTATATTGTTCGCGAATGTTAGGATCCTTTTCAGTAATAATCTGATTTACCGCATCATACGTCATTCGATAATCAGAATGTATAACACTATCAAAAATTTCATGTTTAACAACGCGACCACTAGCATCGATTTCCATGCGACAGCTTAGAGTTAAACGATCAACATTAGGATTCAATGAACAAATACCATTACTTAATCGATGTGGAATCATTGGAATTACACGGTCAACAAGATATACACTTGTCGCTCTATCATATGCCTCTTTATCCAATGCAGAACCTTCTGTTACATAATAGCTGACATCAGCAATACTTACAGTTAATTGCGTATTACCGTTCGCTAACTTTTTAACACTAATTGCGTCATCTAAGTCTTTAGCATCAGCACCATCAATTGTGATTGTCAATTCATCACGTAAATCATGACGGCCTTTAATTTCAGTATTTTCAATATGATCAGGTACTGCTTCAGCTTCTTGTAACACTTCATCAGGAAATTCAATTTCTATGCCATGTTGATAGATAATAGATAAAATATCTACGCCAGGATCATTTTTATGTCCTAAAATAGCAGAAATATGTCCTTCTGGATTATCTGAACCATCAGCATATTTAGTAATTTGAACAAGTACCTTATGCCCATCTACTGCACCTAAACTTTGTCCTTTAGGAATGAAAATATCTTGCATAATACGTTTATCATCTGGAATAACAAATCCGAAATGTCTAGCTTCACTATACGTACCAACAACTTGAGTTACTGAATGCTTCTCAATCGACTTAACTTCCCCTTCAATTTTACCTTTATGTTCACCTTTAGATTGATGTATTTCTACAATTACAGTATCTCCATCTAAGGCACGATTAATTTTTGTTGGGGGAATAAATATATCTTCCATATCCTCATCTTCAGGTCTTAAGAATGCAAAGCCTTTTTTATTTTGACTTAACGTTCCCTTTATCAATTTTGAATGACCTTTTGAACTATGCTTTTTTTGATATCTGTCTGTTTTTGTACGTTCAATTAATCCTGATTGTTCTAATTCTACGAGCACCTTAATTAAATCTCTAAATGAGTCGGCACTACTTAAACCTAATGCATCTTGAAAATCTGACACTGACATAGGTTCATATTCAGGTTGATTAATAATCTCTTCTATTGATTGCTTTAAATTCATTATGCCCCTCCTTTCTAATGTTAAAATCTCTTTTTATTCTGACCAGTCTAATGACTCTAAAAATTGATAAATATCTTCAAATACTTGTTCTTTTTCTTTATCAATCGTAATAACATGTCCTGATTGACTATACCACTTGATGTCTTTGTCATCAGAATCTACATGGTCATATATATAATTTGCGGATTGTGGATCAATCATATTGTCGTTTTCTGCTTGAATCACTAAAATTGGGTCAAATACCTCATCAACTTGATCTTTAATCGTATCTAATGCTTCACTTAGTTCTTTTAAAGTTTCAGTTGGTTTAAAATGATCCATTTCATTATCAATAGTCTCTTGATTTTTACCTTCATACTTTTTAAAATTACGTGCATACTCTAAAAAGCCTTCATAAATGGCACCTTCAGTTTTGCCACCCATTGGTGCACACATCGTTACAATACCCTTTACATCTCTATTTAAGCTTAATTTTAAAGCAAAATCCCCACCTAATGATAGACCAGCAACAACAATTTCATCATAACCTTGTTCAACAAGATAATCATAACCATCTAACGCATCTTTAAACCAAACGAAAGGACTAGATTTCAGTATTTCCTCTGGTGGTGCCGCGTGACCTTCATATTGTGGTGCATACGAAGTATATCCCTTTTTTTGTAAAAATCGACCTAATTGACGTACATCAGACGAATTGCCTGTAAATCCATGTAATAATAACACGGCACGTTTGCCTTCTTCAAAAAAGAAAGGTTTTGGTAATTTTATCTGCATAAATCTAACGCTCCCTTTGCATACTTAACTAGGCTATATATTTTACATAGCTTATTGTTAAACTATTACATTCTTAATTATAAATAAAAAAGCCCGACATTTACATCGCCGGACCTTACATACCAAGATAACTTATGCAAATCATAAGTACAAAAAATAATATTGATAAAATAATTGTTAATCTATTTAAGAATAAATCGACGCCACGTTGTTTTTGTTTACCGAATAACTGCTCAGCACCACCACTGATGGCACCTGAAAGTCCACTGCTTTTACCTTCTTGGAGTAGTACAACAGTTATTAATGCAATACAATCAATGATTAATAATACGATTAAAAATGTATGCATAAATTGTCCTCCGTTCCTTATATACGACAAGTAGTATATCATATTTTTATTGTTAAAATCAATTTTCTAGCGATTAAATGTACTTTTACGTTTGATAGAAACAACAAGCATATAAATCGCTAATGCAACCGAACCTATAATAACGATTAAAATTGGCAATGTTAAGTACGCACCGTGTGCAGCTTTTATTGCTTGAATTGTGATTGATAAATTAATCAACGTAAACAAACTATTTGATACATAAACTGCAAACATAAACCACCACACATAAGTATGTCGATTCCAAAAAGTGATGAAGCCTGCTAGATAAGCCAAAATATACATAATACCAGTGAATCTAAAGCTGTTTAAAATGTAATCAATCGCTTTATCTGAAGTGTTTTGATTCGTTAAATTAAGTAATGCTTTGGCAGTCGCATTATCCAACGAAACAAAGTAATGAATAATCAATAATATTGAGAATACGATTGATGCAGTTGCAATAAAGCGTCCTGTTTTAATTTCTTTATTCGTTCTATCAGCCATTTGTTTACTCCTCATATATTTAAATACGTTCTATAAAACCTTTATTTAATTTTACCTTTTAATAAAAGTGAATACCCTGTCATACAATATTCATTTCAACATAAATTTATTATACCAGTTTAAGAATACAAGTTAAATATGTGTTATTAGTTACCTCATGATTATTAGTCTGTTATGAATAATACTTCAAAATAAAAAACCTACCACAGTCTCAACTCTGTGGCAGGTTATAAATACAAGCGTGAACTTTTTAAGCGTGAACTCAAAAACTTTATTCAATTTATACCGACATAATAATCCTCAACTAAAATTATGGCAGTACTTAATGTTTAAAATGATTATTTATCTAAGTTATAGAATGATTTGATACCGTCATATTTAGCAGTTTCAAATAATTCATCTTCGATACGTAATAATTGATTGTATTTAGCAATACGGTCAGTACGTGATAATGAACCAGTTTTAATTTGACCAGCGTTTGTAGCAACAGCAATATCAGCAATTGTTGTATCTTCTGTTTCACCTGAACGGTGAGAAACTACTGCTGTGTAACCAGCTTTTTGAGCCATTTCGATTGCATCAAATGTTTCAGTTAATGTACCGATTTGGTTAACTTTAATTAAGATTGAGTTACCAATTCCGTTTTCAATACCTTTTGCTAAAATTTCAGTGTTTGTTACGAATAAATCGTCACCTACTAATTGTACACGGTCACCGATACGTTCTGTAAGTTGTTTCCAACCATCCCAGTCGTTTTCGTCCATACCGTCTTCAATTGTAATGATAGGATATTTGTCTACTAATTGTTCTAAGTAGTCAACTTGTTCTGCAGCTGTACGTTTTGCACCGTGTTCGCCTTCGAACTTACTGTAGTCATATACACCATTTTCATAGAATTCTGATGATGCACAGTCAAATCCTAAGAATACTTCTTCACCTGGTTTGTAACCAGCTGCTTCGATTGCTTGGATAATTGTTTCAACAGCATCTTCAGTACCTTCAAATTTAGGAGCGAAACCACCTTCGTCACCTACTGCAGTTTCTAAACCACGTTTGCTTAAAATTGATTTTAAGTTGTGGAAAATTTCAGTACCCCAACGTAATGATTCTTTGAACGTTGTAGCACCTACAGGTAAAATCATGAATTCTTGGAATGCAATTGGAGCATCTGAGTGAGAACCACCATTAACGATGTTCATCATTGGTACTGGTAACTGCTTACCATTAAATCCACCTAAATATTTGTAAAGTGGTTGACCTAATAAGTCAGCTGCTGCACGTGCTACTGCGATAGATACACCTAAAATAGCATTTGCACCTAATTTACCTTTGTTTGGAGTACCGTCTAATGCGATCATCATTTTATCAATAGATACTTGATCTAATACTGAAAATTCACCTTCAATAATTTCTGGTGCGATGATTTCATTAACGTTTTCAACTGCTTTAGTAACACCTTTACCTAAATAACGTGATTTGTCTCCATCACGTAATTCAACAGCTTCGTGTTCACCAGTTGAAGCACCTGATGGTACTAATGCACGACCAAATGCGCCACTTTCAGTTAATACTTCTACTTCAACAGTTGGGTTACCACGAGAGTCTAAGACTTCGCGAGCGTAAACATCTGTAATAATTGGCATGTTTATAATCTCCTTTAAATAGTTATTCTATAATTATTATAGCTTTATTCTTTCATTTAACAAAATGATATTACTATTATTTTCAAAAAATAAGTGTCATTAAGCGTTTACTTAACATCTTTTACAATATTAGTGTTTAATTAAAGATTCACCTGTCATGTCTTCAGGTTGTTCTACATTTAATAAATCTAATAATGTAGGTGCTAAGTCACCTAAGCGACCAGTTTCTCGAAGTGTAACGCCTTCTTTTGTTACAATCACTGGTACTGGGTTCGTTGTATGCGTAGTCATTGGTTGATCATCATCCGTCAATACTTGATCAGAGTTACCATGGTCAGCAGTAATAATTGCATAACCGTCCATGTCTAAAATCTTATCAACGACTTCACCTAAACATTCATCAACCGCTTCGATTGCTTTGATTGTCGGCTCAAGCATACCACTATGTCCAACCATATCAGGGTTAGCAAAGTTTAAAATAATTAAGTCCAAGTCACCTTTATTTAACTCTTCTAATAATGCATCTTTAACTTCATAAGCACTCATTTCTGGTTTCAAGTCATACGTTGCAACTTTAGGTGAATCAATTAAACGACGGCGTTCACCTTTAAATTCCTCGTTACGTCCACCACTCATAAAGTAAGTAACGTGAGGATATTTTTCAGTTTCTGCAATACGTAATTGTGTTAAATTGTTATTTTGTGCAATTTCACCAATTGTATTATTTAAATCAACTTTTTCGAAAACGATAGCCGCATCGATATTGTCGTTATACTTAGTGAATGTTGCATAGAATAAGTCTTTAACTTGTTCAACTTTAAAGCCTTCGAATGCTCTGTTCGCAAAAATTTCCGATAATTGTGCTGCTCTATCAGGTCGGAAATTATAGAAGATCACTGCATCTCCATCATTAACACCGTCATTTTGATTCTCAACGATGAATGGTACTACGAATTCGTCAGTTAAGCCCTCATTATAGCTTGCTTCTACACCTTCTTTGGCAGTTGCATAAGTTGGGGCATCAAAATTACGAATAGCATTGTAAGCTTTTTCTTCACGTTCCCAACGTTTGTCACGGTCCATTGCATAATAACGACCAGACACAGATGCAAATTGACCAATGCCTAATTCATTGAATTTAGCTTCAGTCTCTTCGATGTATTTCAAAGCGGATTTTTGATCTACGTCACGACCATCTAAAAATGCGTGTACGTAAACTTTTTCAACACCTTGTTTTTTAGCAAGTTCTAACAAAGCAAATAAATGTTTGTAATGACTGTGCACACCACCGTCAGACAATAAACCAAAGATGTGTAACGCTGAATCATGTGAATTCACGTGTGCAATTGCATTATTTAAAACATCATTTTCAAAGAAATCACCGTCTTCAATTGATTTATTGATTCGAGTTAAACTTTGATAAACGATACGTCCTGCACCGATATTCATATGACCAACTTCTGAGTTACCCATTTGTCCTTCAGGTAGTCCAACATCTAAGCCACTCGCTTCGATTTGAGTCGTTGGATATTTGTTGTAATAACGATCAAAATTAGGCTTGTTTGCTAATTTTACCGCATTACCATGTTCGCTTTCGCGGTTCGCAAAACCATCTAAAATAATTAACGCAGTTGGTTTCTTAGCCATGATTATTTTGCACCTTCTAACAATTGTACGAAATCTTCAACTTTAAGTGATGCGCCACCTACTAATGCCCCATCAATATCAGTTTGTGCCATGTATTCTTTAATGTTGTTAGGTTTAACACTACCACCATATTGAATACGAGTTGCTTCTGATACTTCTTTGCTTGATAAGTCAGCAATAGTTTGACGTACAAATGCACACATTTCATTTGCATCTTCAGATGTTGATGATTTACCAGTTCCGATTGCCCAGATTGGCTCATAAGCAATTACAACTGATTTAAGTTGATCTTCAGATAAACCTGCAACAGCTTTCTTAACTTGCTCACCTACAACATCGTTAGCTTTACCACTTTCACGCTCTTCGTCTGTTTCACCAACACAAATAATTGGAGTCATTCCATGTTTGAAAATAGCGTGCGCTTTTTTGTTAATTTCTTCATCTGTTTCGTGGAATAATTCACGACGTTCAGAATGACCGATAACAACGTATTTAACGCCTAAATCTGCTAATGCAACTGGAGACGTTTCACCTGTGAACGCACCATTATCTTCGAAATACGTATTTTGAGCACCGATTTCTAAACCTTGTGCTTTTCCTTCTTTAACTGCAGTAGTTAATGCATCTAATTGAATTGCTGGTGCACAAATTACTGATTCTACTTCTTTTGAATCTGGTAATGTTGGTAATGCATTGACGAAGTCTTTTGCTTCTTGTACTGTTTTGTTCATTTTCCAGTTACCAGCTATAATTGGTGTTCTCATTAAAGACACTCCTTGTTTTGTAAATATTTTTAAAAAGTGATGAAACACGATGTCATCTTGTGACTGTTTTCCCGTAACAATGTTAAACAAACATGCCACATCACTTTAAACTATCACTTTATTATTTATTATTGATTGCTTTGATACCAGGCAATTCTTTACCTTCTAGGTACTCTAATGACGCGCCGCCACCAGTTGAAATATGAGTGAAGTCATTTTCAAAACCTAAAGAGATTGCTGCTGCAGCTGAATCACCGCCACCGATAATCGTAATTGCATCTTTAAGGTTTGCAATTGCTTTACATACACCAATTGTACCTTGTGCAAAGTTACTGAACTCGAATACACCCATAGGTCCATTCCATACAACAGTGTGCGCACCTTCTAATTCATCTGCAAATAATTTTACAGTGTTTGGTCCAATATCCATACCTTCTTGGTCTGCTGGAATTGAATCAGATGGTACTACAGTGATTTTGGCATCATTAGAAAATTCTTTAGCAACTTTAGTGTCTACTGGTAATACAATTTTATCACCATGTTTTTCTAATAAATCTTTTGCGAAGTCGATTTTATCTTCTTCTAATAATGAAATACCAATTTCTTTACCTTGCGCTTTTAAGAAAGTATAAGCCATACCTCCGCCGATGATAATTTTATCAGCTATGTTAACTAAGTTTTTGATGACATTAATTTTGTCAGATACTTTTGCTCCACCTAAAATAGCAACAACTGGTTTATGTGGATCGTTAACTACGCCACCAATAAACTTAATTTCTTTATCCATTAAGAATCCAGCTGCAGTTTCTAAATGTGTAGAAATACCAACATTAGATGCATGCTCACGATGCGCAGTACCAAAAGCATCATTTACAAACACATCACCTAAAGATGCCCAGTATTTACCTAATTCTGGATCATTTTTAGATTCTTTTTTACCGTCTAAATCTTCATAACGTGTATTTTCAACTAATAATACGTCGCCTTCTTTAAGGTCTTTAATAGCAGCTTCAAGTTTTTCGCCGCGTGTTTCTGGTACGAAAACAACTTCTTTATCTAATTTCTTAGATAAGTCTTCAGCAACTGGACGTAAAGTTAATTTTGCTTTATCACTTTCTTCTTTCACTTTACCTAAATGTGAAAATAGTACGATTTTACCACCTTGTTCGATGATGTATTGAATTGTAGGTAAAGCTTGAACGATACGGTTGTCATTAGTAATTTCACCGTCTTTTAAAGGTACGTTAAAATCAGCACGTACTAGGACTGTTTTACCTTTAAGATCTAAATCAGAAACAATTTTTTTAGCCATGGTGTTTCCTCCTTGTAATTAGGAAATTTTATATAAAAATAAGCGGAGAAGCGTTTGTGCTCCCCGCTTACTCATAAGCTTTAATTAATGCTAAATAGTTCTGAGCACTAGCGTATTTGAATAAAAACTATACTAAAATTATTTAGAAAGTTCAGCTAAGTATGCTAATGTACGAACTAATTGTGCAGTATATGACATTTCGTTATCATACCAAGCTGCAACTTTAACTAATTGACGGTCGCCAACTGACATTACACGAGTTTGTGTAGCGTCGAATAATGAACCGTAAGTCATACCTACAACGTCTGAAGAAACGATTTCGTCTTCAGTGTAACCGAATGATTCGTTTGAAGCATTTTTCATAGCTTCGTTAACTTGTTCAACTGTTACGTCTTGTTTTTCTAATACTACTGTTAATTCAGTTAATGAACCTGTAGCTACAGGAACACGTTGTGCACCACCATCTAATTTACCATCGATTTCAGGAATAACTTTACCGATAGCTTTAGCAGCACCTGTTGAGTTAGGGATGATGTTTTCTGCCGCTGCACGAGCACGACGTTTGTCACCTTTTCTGTGAGGTGCGTCTTGTGTATTTTGATCACCTGTGTAAGCGTGAATTGTAGTCATTAAACCTTCAACTAAACCAAAGTCATCGTTTAAAACTTTAGCAACTGGTGCTAATGAGTTTGTAGTACATGAAGCACCTGAAACAACTGTTTCAGAACCGTCTAACTCTTGGTTGTTAGTGTTGAATACGATTGTTTTTAAGTCACCAGTAGCTGGTGCTGAGATTAATACTTTTTTAGCGCCTGCTTCAATATGAGCTTGTGCTTTATCTTTATCAGTGTAGAAACCAGTACATTCTAACACTACATCGATATTTAAGTCTTTCCAAGGTAATTTGCTTGCATCTGGTTCACTGAATGATTTAACTTCTTTACCATTTACGCGGAAACCACCATCAACTACCTCTACTTCACCTGTGAAACGACCTTGCATAGTGTCATATTTTAATAAATGCGCTAACATGTCGTCATCTGTTAAGTCGTTTACTGCTACAACTTCAAGACCTTCTACTTCTTGAATTCTTCTGAATGCTAAACGACCAATTCTACCAAAACCATTAATTGCTACTTTTACTGCCATTATAATGGCCTCCTTTAAAATGATATTTAAAAAGTATTAAACTTTTTATCTCTTATTCAAGTATTATCTTTGCTGCGGCTTCATCAGTGATTAACACTGTATTCTTGGGTGCAATCGTCAAGTATGCTTTAATTGCTTCACCTTTCGATTTGCCTCCTGCAACTGCAAAAATAAAGTCTTTTGATTCAAGGTCTTCTAATTGAAGTCCAATTGTTTTAACCTTATGGACAATTTGACCTTGTGTATCAAAATAATAACCAAATGCCTCTCCGACAGCTTGATGATGTTGAAGTTGTTCAATGACCTTTTCAGGTGATTGACGTCGATGCGCCATCTTCAGCGCATCACCAATGCCGTGTAATATAACGTTTGCTTGTTTAATTTTGTCTAAAGTGTTTATGACTGATGGCTCTAACAACAATGTGTTATATGTTGTTTCACTGACATTATCAGGTACATACATCGTCGTATAATAACCGCCAGCTTGTTGTGCCATACTGGCTGCAATTGTGTTTGCCTGAAAGACAACATTTTCGCCTAGTCCACCTCTGGCTGGTACGAAGAATACATTATATGGTAATAAATGAATTGCTTCACTAACACATGCCATCGTGGATCCGCCAGTTACAGCAACTATCGCGTCTTCTTGTAATATGCCTTCAAGTAATTGACCTGCTTGTCTACCTAATTCTGTTTTAACAGATTGACTATTATCAGCATCACCAGGAACAACATGAACTTCCTTAATTTGAAATTTATTCTTAATACCTTCTGACAGACGATTATCATCTGCATAGATATCAAAGTAACCTTTCAATTGCGAAATCAGTTGCTCACCTTCAGCTGTAATTTCCATTCCGGTAGGCTTAACTTTTATCAAATCTTGTTTCTTAAGCATATCTGTTTCAGAACGCAGTACACGTTCAGTCATATCCATATGTTCGCTTAAACTTCGACGTCCGACAGGCTGATTTTTTGAGATAGTAGTAAGAATAGAAAAACGTTTATACATTTTATCTATGAGATCCGGTATAAGCTTTTGCTGTGCTTGCAATAAGTCTTTCACTACTACCTCCTCCTTATATTTATAAATGTAAATAAGGATATGTCACAACCAGTGGTTGCCTTTTTAAGTCCCGCGTGGGACAAAAATTAACCTCTTTACACTTGCAATAGTACTATTCTATTTCAAAAATTGCAAGCATAAAACTTAAATTTTCTAAATAATTTGATAAAGCGCTTGCAATATATTTTCGATTTGTTATTCAACAAAACGTTTTATTTTATTCGCTGTAGTCAAATGTATACCCTTATACTGACTCGCTAATCATTTGCTTATTATTTGAACTAAGACATAAATCAATGCTCTAGAATCCGAAAAGTCACATTAGTAGTAGTTGACCGAACGAAAATGCACTTGTAACAAGCATTTTTCAATTAAAGTCAGGGGCCCCAACACAGAAGCTGGCGGAAAGTCAGCTTACAATAATGTGCAAGTTGGCGGGGCCCCAACACAGAAGCTGACGGAAAGTCAGCTTACAATAATGTGGAAGTTGGGGTCAGACGACGAAATAAATTTTGCGAAAATATCATTTCTGTCCCACCTCACTCAAAATAAATTTCACTTTCCGTAAAATAAACAACTAACTATTTAAGTATCATCTCTCCCCTAATTAACAATTATAAAAATAAGAACCAATATTCGAGACAACCTAATTAATTGTGTTGTCTGTCATACTGGTTCATTTTTGTTTGACTAAATACTACTTATCATTAGCATTATTTTGTTTATTTGTTGTTGATTGGCTATTTTGTTGTGGTGCTTGTGGTTTTGCTTGCTGATTTGATTGATTATTTTGTTGATTATTATTTGGCTTTGGTGTTGGTTGTTGCGGCTGTGGTTTAGGCTGAGCTGGTTGTTTATTATCATCAGTTTTCTTCTGATTATCATCTGGTTTATCTTGAGATGCATTGTCATCCTTATCTTTCGACTCATCCTTTGATGCTTTATCATCATTCTCTTCTTTAGCAGGACGTTGCTTTGTAGGTGCTTGTTGCTGAGGTGGCACATATTGATATTGATTCTGCTGTGGCAATTGCTGATATTGGTTTGCTTGTGAATCTAGCTCATTCTGCTCTTTTTCCTCTTGTTGCTTTTTCTTTCTCTCTTTTTCTGCATTTTCTTTTTGACGCTTTTCTTTTTGTTCCTGCTTTTGTTCGTTCAACATACGTTCTTTAGCTTTATTCGAATGATCTACATATGCAAAAATTGCAAATACTAATCCTCCGAGTAATAGCAATACCGTCGCAATGCTAACTACTTTCGCTGTTGTACTCATTTTCTTCTTACTTCCATCTTCATTTTTATTGTAGTCGTAATTTTGATTCGACATACTCTCCCTCACTTCAAACTAATTTAAATATAGAAATTATCACGCAACCATTAACATTTTCACAACTAATTTGCTTACCTAGTTTCTACAAATATTAATAAACATTTACTCTTTTTGCCTTCTTCAACTTAAAACTGCCTTCACTATTACTCACTCGTAAATCGGATTCATTTTTACAAAGAAATAGTAGTCTTATATATCTTAACATTTAATAACTAAATCAAACATATTTTGAGCCTTTTTTTGAAAATTAACATTTTAACCTTTTTGATTTTACAACAAATTATAGCTACGTATTGAAAATTAAAGCATTGGTTTAAGTGTTGTGTTAAAAGTTTTTATGTTTAGATTGTTATATTACTATGTATTCTTAAATTTGTTTAAAAAATTAATGCTTTAAATTGATGTATAATGGGAATAAGAAATAAATAAAAACGACCCGCACGATTAACGTACGGGTCCACTACTAAAGGGAGTCAAATTTTTACCTTCGTTTGTATCATGCAGCGTTTTACACATACTTTTAAGAGATGTTTATTCGTTATCGAAGGTACACCTTTATTATAACTTATATCATTTTTATTAAAATACAATTCAAAAAAAGTTATTGACATATTATTGTCTAAATAATGTATAACCTTTGAACAACAATAATGATTATTAAATAGTAACTAAATACAAAATTACATGGGGTGAATGATAATGAAACAATACTTAATTACTGGTGGGACTGGTATGGTTGGATCTCAATTAGTTAATGAAATTAAAAAATCAGATTCACATATCACGATATTAACGCGACACGACCAAATTTCAAATGATAAGAAAATTTCATATGTCAACTGGGCTAAATCTGGGTGGGAACACAAAGTTCCTCAAAATATCGATGTGGTCATCAACTTAGCAGGTGCTACACTGAATAAACGATGGACACCGGAATATAAACAAACGCTAATGCTAAGTAGAATTCAATCTACGCAAGCTTTATATGAATTGTTTAAATCACGTAATAAAGCACCTAAAGTTTTATTTAATGCTAGCGCCACTGGTTACTATCCTCCTGATTTATTTATGAGTTACACAGAAGTTTATAAAACTTTACCATTTGATTTCTTATCAGATATTGTGTATCAATGGGAACGTTTCGCACAACAATTTGAACAATTAGGTACGCGAGTTGTCATCGGTCGTTTCGGTATGATTTTATCGAATGAAGGCGGTGCGTTACAAACAATGAAACTACCATACAAATATTACATTGGTGGTAGATTAGGTTCTGGTCAACAATGGTATTCATGGATTCATATCAATGATTTAATTCAAGCTATTTTATTTTTAATAAATAACGAGTCAGCTAGTGGTCCGTTTAATTTAACTGCACCTATACCTGAGCGTCAAAATTTATTTGGCTACACTTTAGCAAGAGCTATGCATAAGCCCCATGAAACTTGGGCACCAAGTCTTGCAATGCGTCTCATACTTGGTCAAATGTCAACAGTAGTATTGGATACTCAAAAAGTATTACCTAATAAAATTCAAGCATTGGGATTCCAATTTAAATATAGTAATTTAAAAATGGCACTTGAAGATTTAATTAAAGAATAATCAATACCATTAATGAGCATTAGAAACAACATATGTACTAAATGTAATGTCTAGAGCGACTTACAAACAAAGGATTGAAATGTTCCTTTCAATGTCTACTTTGAAGGGAACATTTCATATAGTTACGGTTCAACTAGCTTCATTCAATCATATTTCCGCTCAAAGTATAGTAAACAATTTATTGACACCTCGGTTTACTCATACAAAAAGAGCAGACTGCTTAGTCTACTCTTTACTTTGAATTATTTTGTTTCAGGTACCATCACTTCATCAATTAAGCCATATTCTTTAGCTTCTTCTGCAGTTAAGAAGTTATCACGATCTGTGTCTTTTTGTATTTTTTCAATACTTTGACCAGTACGCTCTGATAAAATGCGGTTTAATTTTTCACGTGTTTTTAAAATGTGATTTGCAGCAATTTCGATTTCAGTTGCTTGTCCTTGAGCACCACCTAATGGTTGGTGAATCATTACTTCTGCATTTGGTAACGCGAAACGTTTACCTTTTGCACCAGCTGCTAATAAGAATGATCCCATTGATGCAGCCATACCGATACAAATTGTTTGAACATCAGGTTTAATGTGTTGAATTGTATCATAAATCGCAAAACCAGCTGTTACACTTCCACCTGGTGAATTAATGTATAAATAAATATCTTTCTCTGAGTCTTGCGCTTGTAAGAATAATAACTGTGATACGATTGAATTTGCTACGTTGTCATCAATTTGTGAACCTAACATAATAATACGGTCTTTTAATAAACGTGAGTATATATCATATGCACGTTCACCGCGGTTTGTTGTTTCAATAACTGTAGGAATTAAATTCATCTATATTTCCTCCTTGTAATAACTGTTACTCATTATTTTACATATTAAGTCAAACTTGGTCAAACACTTTGACTTTAAATAGTTACATTGTTTGACGCTTTTCTCTTTCCTTTGTAAACTGATAATATCTATTTTAGATTGTACTTATTTTACTTCTCATAGTACAGAGATATGATTACATATTTGCTCCTTGTGGTGTAATGGATAACACGTAAGATTCCGGTTCTTAAGATAGGGGTTCAATTCCCTTCAAGGAGGCTGTTTTAATAAAATACAATACTTTTCAATACAGAGAATCCCGCAATGTCGGGATTCTTATTTATGCTGATTTTGTTTTTGTCTATGATCAGGGACTTTCAGGGACTCAATTAATTATCACATTCATATTTTCTTATGACCAAATTGATACATATGATGCTATTTAATGAGAAAATTAGGCATCACTTGGTTATTGAATTTCCTTCATTAAACTTTCCAGCTCAATTTAATAGTTAGTCGACTATTATTCATTAAACACTTTTTAAACATAAAAAAGTGTTTTTGATAATTCACTACCAAAAACACCTTCTTACTTATAATTCTATTTGTTCACCATTTCTAATCTTATCGGCTAAATCATTAAGTTTTCTTAATCGGTGATTTACACCTGATTTTGAAATTGGACCAGTTGATACCATTTCTCCAAGCTCTTTCAACGAAATTTCTTGATGTTCTACTCGAATTCTAGCAATCTCTCTCAACCTGTCTGGTAAATTTTCAATACCAATTTCTTTATCAATCAATTTAATGCTCTCAACTTGTTTCATCGCAGCACTAACTGTTTTATTTAGATTTGCCGTTTCACAATTAACGAGTCGGTTAACAGAATTACGCATATCTCTTACAATACGTACGTCTTCAAATTTTAATAACGCTTGATAGCCACCTATCAAACTAAGAAAATCCGAAATCTTTTCCGCTTCTTTTAAATACGTAATACTTCCTTTTTTTCGCTCTAAATGTTTGGCATTCAATTCATAACTATTCATTAGTTTCGTTAAGCCTTCTGCATGACTCTCATTTTGAGAAAAAATTTCCAAATGGTACGAAGATGTTTCAGGGTTATTCACTGAGCCACCTGCCAGAAAAGCTCCTCTCAAGTAACTGCGTCTCATTTCATCATCTTGAATCATTGAATGATCAATTTCATGCGTAAAAATGCCGTCTTTTAAAATTCCTAATTCATCAAGAATTTCTTTCGCTTTCATCTTTGTACGACAAATATAAATATTATTTTTTTTAAGCTTCATTTTTTTACGGACTAATATTTCAACTTCCACATTAAAGACACGTTTAATCAACGAATAAATACGTCTTGCCGTTGTTGCATTTTCCGTTTGAACATTTATAACAAATTGTTGATTTGAAAGACTAAGTGCACCATTCATTCGAATCAGTGCACTGAGCTCTGCTTTTGCATTCATTTCATCGACGTCTATTCTAGTTAATTCATTTTTCATTTCTGATGCAAAGCTCATCGTACAGTCATTCCTTTCTTATTTAAAACATGATTCACCTTAGAACCACTGTCTATTTTCATTTTTTTACACAGCTCTATTATCATATCATAATATGATTACGTTCTATATTATTTACGTTTATCACTTGGTACGAAAGGAATAGTACTAATTAATTCTAAAGCTATGTCATAAATCATTGTCGATAACACTTTAGTATTATGTCTTACTAAATGATTTTCAGAAATTTCAACTAAATTTGAAGATGTTTTTACATTTATGCTTTCTTTTTCAAGTTCAGCCTTATTAACTTCAACTGGTTTAGAATGTTTTTCTTCATATTTTTTCAAAACTTGAGCATTGAAAGTTTGTGTACTACAAATGACATAATCAATAAACGGTTGTCCAGCTTGTCTATGAATCGCATCGATATGATCTTTCACGCTATAACCATCTGTTTCCCCAGGTTGCGTCATCACATTAGAAACATATAGCTTAGGCGCATCAGAATGAATTAACGCATCTGAAATACCATTGACACATAAGTTAGAAATAACGCTCGTATATAATGACCCTGGTCCAAGAACGATTAAATCTGCTTCCCTTAAAGCATCGATTGCTTCTTCCATTGGTTGCACATCGTTAGGTTCTAAAAACACACGATCAATTTTTTTATGTTTTTTAGGAATATTTGTTTCTCCAAAAACAATTTCTCCATCTTCCATAACAGCATTTAATTGCACACTTGTATTTGTAGATGGAATGACTCTACCTTTAATATTTAAAATTTTACTTAATGCTTTAATGGCATGTCCGAAATCATTCGTAATATTAGTCATACCTGCGATTAATAAATTACCTAATGAGTGACCGCTAATTTGATTTTCTTCAAAGCGATACTGAAAAAGTTGGCTTAAAACTGACTCAGAATCACTTAAAGCTGCAATCACATTTCTGATGTCTCCTGGTGCTGGTATATCCATTTCATCTCTGATTTTCCCTGTACTCCCACCATTATCAGCAACTGTTACAATCGCCGTAATATCAATTGGGAATTCTCTTAATCCCCTAGCCATAACTGATAAGCCAGTGCCACCACCGATAAGTACAACTTTTATTTGTCTCATTTTTTCTCGCCACTTTCAATATGTGCGTCCCTATGATGCACATAAACATTATATTCAAATACTTCATTTAGATAATTACCTAGTCGTTCTGCTAATGCTACAGATCGATGTTGTCCACCCGTACAACCGATGGCAATTACTAATTGAGATTTCCCTTCTTTTTTATACCCGGGTATCATAAAATCTAACAAATCAGTTAATTTTTCAAAGAAAATCTCCGTCTCTTTCCATTTCATAACATAATTATAAACGTCTTTATCTAATCCTGTTAAAGGTCTTAAATCTACTACATAATATGGATTTGGTAAAAATCGTACATCAAATACTAAATCTGCATCCATCTGAATCCCATGTTTAAAACCGAAACTTGTGACATTAATTGTAAAAGTTTCAAACTCTTCATCTTCATAGTATCGACGAATGCGTTCTTTTAATTCTTTAGGTGATAACTTTGTAGTATCTATAACAAAATTAGCTATACTTCTAATTTGAGACAAATGCTCTCGCTCATCATTAATTGCATTAATTAAGGATCTTTTACCTTGTTCCATCAAAGGATGTGCACGACGCGTTTCCTTATATCTTGAAATTAATTTTTCAGTACTTGCTTCTAAAAACATAACATCAATGATGACGTCACTTTCACTTTTAACTTTATCCACTACTGCAACTAATGAATTAAATAGTTCCTTACCTCTTAAATCAATTGCAATTGCCACTTTTCTTAAGGATGGATTTCCTTGTTCCATCAACTCTACAAATTTAGGTAATAACACTGGTGGTAGATTATCTACACAAAAATATCCCATGTCTTCTAAACATTGAATAACCAAAGATTTACCTGCGCCAGATAAACCTGTTACAACTAATAGTTCACTTTTACTTTTTTCTTTTTCATTATTATCCATTATTTTTTCACCGCCAAAACGAATTTCATGATGTTAATTTAAATGTTCTATGACAAAATTAAGCAACGATGTTTTATTTTTATTTCCAACTATGTCTAGATTAAATTTCTAAAAATATACATCATTTAAAAGGAGCTTGGGACATAAATCAATGTCCTAGGGTCTATAATATTATATTGCTAGTAGTTGACTGAATGAAAACGCGCTTGCAACAAGCTTTTTTCAACTCTAGTCAGGGGCCCCAACACAGAAGCTTACGAAAAGTCAGCTTACGATAATGTGCGAGTTGGGGTGGGACAACGATAAAGAAATACTTTTTCTATAGAAATTAGTATTTCTTATGCATGAGTTTTACTCATGTATTCCTATTTTTAAGTACACATTAGCTGTGGCTAATGTGTAAGAACCACTACATAATAAATCATTAGTGGCTCTTTATCATTTCTGTCTCACTCCCATAAAGTTATAAGTTTAATATAACATATAAAAAAACTAGAACTCATTGAAACGCACAAATGATACGTACTAAGTTCTAGTTTTCTATATAATTTGTTTTAATTTAAAAGTAAGACATTATTTTAACAATGTGATGACACTATTAAAATAAATATCCAAATAACTTACAACTCAACATCTTAATTCGACCTCGAATTAAGCTTGATCGTTTAAATGTTCAATATATTCCGCTGCACTTTGCGCTGCAATACTACCATCGCCAGTAGCAGTGACAATTTGGCGTAAACCTTTGTCACGAACATCTCCTGCTGCAAAAATACCTGGTACTGATGTTGTCATATCATCTTTTGTCACAATATAACCAACATCATTTGTAATACCTAAGTCTTTAAATGGCGCTGTTAATGGTTTCATACCAATATAGATGAATACACCATCAGCCTCGTGTGTTTCTTCTGAACCATCTTTTGTAGACGTTAATGTCACAGAACCCACTTTGCCGTCTTTTTCATTAATTGATTTCAAAGTATGACTCCAAATAAAGTCGATTTTATCATTTTTGAATGCTCTATCTTGTAAAATACGTTGTGCACGTAACTCATCACGACGGTGAACGATTGTTACTTTGTCAGCAAATTTAGTTAAGAATGTTCCCTCTTCTACTGCTGAGTCACCACCACCGATAACGAATAGGCGTTTATTTTTAAAGAATGCACCATCACATACTGCACAATAACTTACACCGCGTCCACCAAGTTCTTGTTCACCCGGAACACCAATTTTCTTGTATTCTGCACCTGTAGCAATAATGACCGCTTTCGCTGTTAATTCTTTATTACCAAAGTTAATCACTTTATATTCGCCTTTATCTTCTACAGATTTAATATCTCCATATTGATAAACTGCACCAAACTTTTTAGCGTGTTCAAACATTTTTGTAGATAAATCTGGACCTGTAATCATTTCGAAACCAGGGAAGTTCTCTACTTCTTCTGTATTAGCCATTTGACCGCCTGGAATACCTCTTTCAATCATAACTGTTTTTAAATTAGCACGTGATGCGTATACTGCAGCAGTCATACCAGCTGGACCTGCACCGATAATTGCTATATCAAAATCTATTTCAGTCATTTTATTAACGCCTCCTCATTATTAATCATTATGCGCATTATATAATAAATCTAACTTTTCATAAATCTATATGCTCAAGAGAAATTCAATCATTTTGTTCAGTTTATATTGTGTTATGCCTAACCATGTTGTAATTTGCTTCTTTGTAACGTTTCGAGGTTGATTTTTAAAATACAAATAAATAAACGCACCGATATATGGCTCAACATCAGTTAAATCTACTTTTTCAGCAATTATGAGTTCACCTTGATTAATCCATGCAACCATTAAATCATTTTCACTTACAAATAATTCATTTTGGTAAAGCGTTAACAAGCCGCGATGAATGAAGTCTAATTTATTGAGCGTTAAACCTTGAACTAAATACGTTAAATACAATTTCTCATAATTATTTAGATTTTCCAGAACCTGCCAAATACTTTCCGTCATCACAATTTCTTTACCATTTAATTGATCCAATAAAAAAATACCATATAAACGATAATGACTGTCATCACTTTGAAGTAATGGCAAAATATGTTGGTCAAAAACTTCTTTGCTATTTTCAATTACCCAAGGCGCATGTCCAATTTCCACTTTAGAAATTTGCTTCAATTTATCCCAGTAGTAATGACTTTCGTCTTCTTCACCTAAATAATAATAATTATATGCTAAAGCATTGTACATTTGAATTGATAAAAATTTCCCTTTTTTATATAAAGGGTACAACAATTGTTGTGATGCACGATACTGCTTTAAATAACTTAATACAATACCTAATTTAAAACTTTCATCGTCATTCATAGGTACAACTTTGTTTAATATTTTTAAATATTTTTGATATTGTTCATTTTCCTTAGTGTTATAAAGTAGCAAAGTATAATGGCATAATGCATATATATCTGTACTATCCTCTTGTAATAGTGCTTCGTACAATGCTTTAGCCGTATCATATTCACCGAGATATAAATAACACATTGCCAATAAATTACGTACGACACGATGATCTTGAACTTCTTGTGGTTGATGTAAGACATAATTCTTTGCATCTTTTAATCGACCTTGAGAAAAAAGATATTGGAATAGTATTTGAACTACAAACAATTGAGCTTCAAGTTCAATTTGTTCTTCGCTTTGATATTTCACATCAAACATTTGATCTAATTCATCTCTATAATCTTGGTCGTCGCTAACAATAACATAATTAATACCAAACAAGAATGCCTTGTTTGGTTCGTTAACTTCAATGTTGAGCTGACTCAATTCATAAAAGCTATCTTCTAGATGCCTATTATAAATAATATTGTCATAAAATAAATGTTCTGCTTTTTTAGCAATACCAAGTTGCACTAGACATTGTGCATAATCAATTTGAATTTCCAGATCATCAGGTGACAATTCTAACACTTTTTCAAAGTATTCAGCAGCTCGTTTATATTCTCTTTGTTTAAACTTCTGTTTAGCCATTTTACGATAAAATGCATCATCAAAAGTCATTGGAATTACATTATTATTCTTTTGCGCCATAAAATTGTCACCTCCTAATCATTTTTATATACATAGGGTTGCCATATGCAAATCCATTATCCGGTATATCTTTTGAAACAACCGTACCAGCTGCAACTTTTACATTGTCACCAATCGTTATACCGGGTAAAATGGTAGCATTTGCACCAATCAAAGTGTTAGATCCTATCGTCACTGGTCCATAACGAAATTCATCAACTAATGCTTCATGCGTCAAAATTGTTACATTGTAACCAATAACACTGTTACTACCAATCGTAATCAGTTCTGGGTAAAAAATATCTAACATTACTTTATAAGCTATCGACGATTGATTACCGATATTAATATTTAAAAGTTGTTTATATATATGTCTTTTCAGTACCATACTTGGAATAAATTTCGAAAATTCAATGATAATTACATTCTTAAAAACTTTCGAAAATTTAACAAGACGGTATACACGCCATAAAGGGTTTGTATGATGATGTGTTTTTGATAAAAATTTTCTCAAAATATCACTACTTCACTTTTTTTGTTGGCCATGGAAGCGCCCCAACTTTGCTATACAACGGTGGATTATACTTAATCCTTCTATATACAATTAAACTTATACTTATTAAAATTAAAAGAATTGATACTAATTGTGCAACTCTAATATTACTTGTGAGCATTAAGCTATCTGTACGTAATCCTTCTATAAAGAATCGACCAATTGAATACCAAGTTAAATATAAAAAGAATGTTTCTCCTAATTTTAAATGTTTACGAATATTAACTAAGATAATAAATCCAGCGACATCCCAAATGGATTCATATAAGAATGTTGGATGATAATATTGGCCGTTAATATACATATTTTCTATTATAAAATTTGGCAAATGTAATTTTTCTAAAAAAGCGCGTGACACAGGTCCACCATGTGCCTCGTGATTCATAAAGTTACCCCAGCGTCCAATTCCTTGCGCTAAAATTATACTTGGCGCAACGATATCACCAATTTGAAATGGGTTTAAATTTTTCACTTTACATACAATAACACCAGCAATAAAGCCACCTATTAAACCACCATGTATTGCTATTCCACCATGCCATATTTTAATAATTTCACTTGGATTTTCCACGTAATATGGCCATTGGAAAATCACAAAATAGATTCGTGCCGCGATAAATCCAAATAGTGCACTATAAAAAATAATATCTACTAAAGTATCTTTATGTAATCCTGCTTTAACTAGTGCACGTTGTGCAACAAAGTAACCAAGTAATATTCCGACAGCAATGATAATTCCATACCATCGTACACTCAGTGGTCCTAAGTTAAATGCCACAGGATCTATATAGTTAAATACAATACCCATTCAACCTACTCCTCACTCTTATGACTGTTCTTGATAATTTCTTCATTTAATCTTTCACTAAATTCTTCGGCAGTGTTAATGCCCATGATATTTAATCGATAGTTCATTGCAGCGACCTCAATAATTACCGCAACATTTCTACCAGGTCTTACAGGTATTGTTTTTTTAGTGATTTCAGTATCTAAAATACTTAGCGTCTCTTCATTAAGACCTACGCGGTCATATAACTTTTGCTTGTTCCAGTTTTCCAAATTAATATTTAATCTAATTCGTTTTTCAGTTAATATTGAACCCGCGCCAAATAAAGTCATAACATTGATAATACCTAGTCCACGTATTTCTAATAGATGTTCTATTAACTTTGGTGGTTTCCCTATTAGTTCATCTTTATTAATTTGACGTATTTCTACATTATCATCTGCTACTAATCTATGCCCACGTTTAACTAATTCCAACGCAGTCTCACTTTTACCTATTCCTGAATCACCGGTAATTAGTACACCAACACCGTAAACATCTACTAAAACACCATGTAAAGATGTCGTCTTTGCAAGTGCATGCTCTAAAAACGTTGTTAAGCGACTCATTAAACTTGTAGTCGCATCTTTAGCAACTATAAGTGGGGTATTTAATTCTTTTGCAGCTTCAACTAATTCTTCTGGTGGCTGCAATCCACGCGTCACAATAATTGCAGGCGTTTCTGGTCTGCATAGTTTACGCATACGACCTGCGCGATCCTTATCTGGTAATAAATTGTAAAACGATAGTTCCGTTGTTCCTAATAGTTGTATTCTATCTGACGCATAATGTGAAAAATAACCTGCCATCTCTAAGCCCGGTCTTGATATATCAGCATTTTTAATTGGCTTCGATAGTCCTTCTTCACCAGCGATTAAATCTAACTTTAATGTTTCAACTAGTTTTTCTGTCGTTAACATGGGTTCACCTCAATTGTATTTATCCCTACTCTTACATCTCTTCTTATCATATCAAAAATATAACACCAATCTACATTGAAAAGCTAAAATAAATATTAATTGTTCATTATTGTTATTATTTTACAAGTCAATATCAATCATTAATTTATTGCTTGCTTAATTTACATGGTTCATATCGCCATAAAAGTCCGAGCCAAAAATCAATGACCTAAGCTCTACAATGATATATTGGAATTAGTTGGCGGGGCCCCAACATAAAGAATTTCGAAAAGAAATTCTACAAACAATGCAAGTTGGCGGGGCCCCAACATAAAGAAATACTTTTTCTTTAGAAATTAGTATTTCTTATGCATGAGTTGCACTCATGCATTCCTATTTTTAAGTACACAATAGCTGTGGCTAATGACAAAGAACCACTACATAATAAATCATTAGTGATTCTTTATCATTTCTGTCCCACTCCCAGTTCGATTTATGTTTAACTACTCTAGATTGACCCTATCTTAACATAATTCTTTTTACGCATCTTTTCTTTCTACTATTCATTACTAAATTAATAAAAAGAAGCGAAGGATAAATTTATAACATCCTTCACTTCTTTTAATCTTATTTATCTTCAGTATTTTGTTTATCTCGTTCAAGTACTTCTTTTAAATACTTTCCTGTATATGATGACTTTGTCTGAGCAATATCTTCGGGTGTGCCAGTCGCAACAATAGTACCACCGCCACTACCACCTTCAGGACCTAAGTCTATAATATAGTCTGCTGTTTTGATAACATCTAGGTTATGTTCAATAATTACAACAGTATCACCATTTTCAACTAATCGGTTTAATACTTTTAATAATCTACTAATATCGTCAACATGTAACCCTGTTGTCGGTTCATCTAGGATATAAATAGATTTACCAGTTGAACGTTTATGAAGTTCAGATGCAAGTTTCACACGTTGAGCCTCACCACCTGATAACGTTGTAGCTTGTTGACCTAATGTGACGTATCCAAGACCAACATCAACTAGTGTTTGTAACTTGCGCTTAATCTTAGGAATATTTTCAAAAAATTGTGTTGCTTCTTCAACAGTCATTTCTAAAATGTCAGCAATATTTTTACCTTTGTAAGTAACCTCTAGTGTCTCACGATTATATCGTTTACCATCACACACTTCACAAGGAACATAAACATCAGGTAAAAAATGCATTTCAATTTTAATAATACCGTCACCTTTACAAGCTTCACAGCGTCCACCTTTTACATTAAAACTAAAACGCCCTTTTTGATATCCTCGAATTTTAGCTTCATTTGTTTGCGCAAACACATCACGTATATCATCAAACACACCAGTATATGTTGCTGGATTAGAGCGTGGCGTTCTACCTATTGGTGATTGATCAATATCAATAATTTTATCAAGTTGATCAATACCTTCAATCTTATCGTACAATCCTGGCTTTACTTTAGATTTATTAATTTTTTGAGCTAATGATTTGTATAATACTTCATTTACTAATGAGCTTTTACCAGAACCTGATACACCTGTAACAACCGTCATGATTGATAGTGGTATGTCCACATCAACCCCTTTAAGATTGTTGCTTCTAGCTCCACGTATAGAAATTTTACGATCTGAAGCCGGTCTGCGATATTCAGGTACTTCAATACGTTTCTTACCACTCAAGTATTGTCCTGTTAATGATTTTTTATCTTTCATTACCTTTTGAGGAGTACCACTAGACACAATCTGCCCTCCATGTTCACCAGCACCAGGACCTATATCCACTAAGTAATCAGCCGCACGCATTGTATCATCATCGTGTTCAACTACAATTAAAGTATTTCCTAAATCTCTCATTTCTTTAAGTGTATTAATTAATCGATCATTATCTCTTTGATGCAGTCCAATTGATGGCTCATCTAATACATATAAGACACCAGTCAAACGCGACCCAATTTGCGTTGCTAATCGAATACGTTGTGCTTCACCACCTGAAAGTGTACCTGAAGCTCTGTTTAACGTTAAATATTCAAGTCCCACATTATTTAAAAAAGTGAGTCGGGAAATAATTTCTTTCAATATTTGATTTGCAATCGCTTGATCTTGTTCTGACAAATCAATGTTTTTATAATAGTTCAGCGCTTGACTGATTGAATATTCGACTACTTCACCAATATTTAAACCACCTACATAAACAGATAACGCTTCACGACTCAATCGCTTTCCATGACAAGTTTCGCAAGGTAGTTCAGTCATATATTTACTCATCATTTCACGTGTATATTCTGAAGGAGATTCATGGAATCGTCTACTTATATTAGGAACTACACCCTCGAAAACCATTGTTCGTTTTCTAGTACCACCTTGACGTTGTGTAAATGTAAATTCAATTTCTTTGTCACCAGAACCATACAATAAAATATCACGTTGACGTTCTGTTAACTTTTTAAAAGGTTTATCCATATTGATTTTATAAACTTCACAAACACGTTTTAACAATGTTGGATAAAAATCAGAACTCGTCGGTATCCAAGGTTCTATTGCACCTTCGTTTAGCGTCTTATCTTTGTCGGGAACAACCAAGTCTACATCGACTGTTAACTTTTGGCCTAAGCCATCACATGTCGGACAAGCACCAAAAGGACTGTTAAAGCTAAACATTCTTGGTTCTAACTCTCCGATTGAAAATCCACATATAGGACAAGCATGGCTTTCTGAAAACTTAAGGTCTTCCCCGTCAATGACATCGACTGTTAATTGTCCTTCTGAAAGCTCTAAGGCAGTTTCTATAGAGTCAGCTAGTCGTGTTTCAATTCCATCTTTAACAACTAATCGGTCTACAACAACTTCTATTGTATGATTCTTGTTCTTATCTAAAGTAGGTACATCATTTACATCAACAATTTCGCCATCGATTCTTAAACGTACATAACCTTTTTTACCAATATCTTCGATTAGCTTTTCATGACTACCTTTACGATGAGCGATGACAGGTGCTAATAATTGAATCTTTGTACGTGCCTCTAATTCCATAATGCGGTCAACCATTTGTTGTACTGTTTGCGATTCAATTTCTATATTGTGATTTGGACAGTAAGGTTTACCAACACGTGCATATAACAAACGTATATAATCATATATTTCTGTTACTGTTGCTACAGTTGATCTTGGATTTTTACTTGTTGTTTTTTGATCTATTGAAATTGCTGGCGATAATCCTTCAATTGTATCAACATCTGGTTTGTCCATTTGGCCTAAAAATTGACGCGCATAGGCACTTAATGATTCAACATAACGTCGTTGTCCTTCAGCATATATAGTATCGAATGCTAATGACGATTTACCTGACCCAGATAAACCTGTCATAACAATTAATTTATTTTTAGGTAGTTCGATATCAATATCTTTCAAGTTATGCGCACGAGCACCTTTTACTACTATGGATGGTTCTTTCATTTACTTGTCACCCTTCTGCTTTTAATTCAAATAACATATCTCTTAATTCTGTAGCTTTCTCGAAATCTAAATCTTTCGCTGCTTGTTTCATTTCTTTTTCTATATTGTCGATTGTCTTTTGACGTTCTTTTTTCGTCATCTTCTTAGGTATCACAGTTTGTGCTTTGTCATTATTTTCGTCATTTTCAACAGTAGCACTAATTAAATCATGTATTTTTTTATTAATTGTTTTAGGTGTAATACCATGTTTTTCATTATGTTTCATCTGTATTTCTCGACGACGTTGTGTCTCATCAATTGCATACTTCATCGAATCAGTCATTTTATCGGCATACATAATGACTTCACCTTTATCGTTACGCGCAGCTCTACCTATTGTTTGAATTAATGAGCGGTTAGAACGTAAAAACCCTTCTTTATCTGCATCTAATATGACAACTAGAGAAACTTCTGGTATATCAATACCCTCTCTTAATAAATTAATACCTACGATAACATCATATGTACCCATTCGTAAGTCTCTAATTATTTCAATTCGTTCTAATGTCTTGATTTCTGAATGCAGATAATTAACTTTAATACCCGCTTCTTTCATGTATGTGGTTAAATCTTCACTCATCTTTTTAGTGAGCGTTGTAACAAGTACGCGTTCATTACGCTCAACTCTTGTTTGAATTTCACTTAATAAATCGTCAATTTGATTTTCAGTAGGTCTAACCTCAATCTTAGGATCCAGTAAACCAGTAGGACGAATAATTTGTTCAACCATCTTATCCGTATGTTCAATTTCGTATGGTCCAGGCGTTGCAGATACATACACAAGTTGTTTTGTCTTTTCTTCAAATTCTTCAAATTTAAGTGGACGGTTATCTAATGCACTCGGTAATCTAAATCCATGATCCACCAAAACTTGTTTACGCGCTCTGTCTCCGTTATACATGCCTCGAACTTGCGGTAATGTCACATGTGATTCATCAATCATTACTAACCAATCATCGCCAAAGTAATCCAATAAAGTATATGGTGTCGAACCCAGTGGCCGCAAAGTTAAATGTACGGAATAGTTTTCAATTCCTGAACAGAATCCCATCTCTCGCATCATTTCTAAATCATAGTTGGTACGCTGTTCTAACCTTTGCGCTTCTAGTAATTTATTCTCATCTCGTAATTCTTTCAATCGTTCTTCCAATTCTTTTTCAATACGTTCAATCGCAACTTTCAACTTTTCTTCACGTGTTACGAAGTGAGAAGCTGGGAATATCGCAAAATGTTCTCTTTCTTTCAACACTTCACCTGTTAGGTAGTTAACTTCTCGGATACGGTCAATCTCATCGCCGAAAAACTCAACCCTTATACAAAGTTCTTCTTTAGAGGCTGGGAATATTTCAACTACATCACCACGCACTCGAAACGTTCCTCGTTGGAAATCGATGTCATTTCGTGTATATTGCACATCTACAAGTTTTCTAAGTAATTCACTTCTATCCATTTCCATACCAACTCGAACACTTACTACTAAATCTTTATATTCTTCAGGATTACCTAAACCATATATACAACTTACACTAGCAATAATAATTACATCATCGCGTTCAAATAATGCACTTGTAGCAGAATGTCGTAGTTGATCAATTTCATCATTGATTGAGGCATCTTTTTCAATAAAAGTGTCAGTAGACGGTACGTATGCCTCTGGTTGATAATAATCATAGTAACTTACAAAGTATTCCACCCTGTTTTCAGGAAAAAATTCTTTAAACTCACTATATAATTGTCCTGCTAATGTTTTGTTATGCGCGATAATTAACGTTGGTTTCCCAACTTCTTTAATAACATTACTCATCGTAAATGTTTTCCCTGTGCCAGTAGCACCTAATAAAGTTTGATGTCTTTTCCCCGCTTTAATACCTTCCACGATTTCTTCAATTGCTTGCGGTTGGTCACCTTGAGGCTCAAAATCAGAATGTATTTTAAAAGGATAATGTTCAACCATTGTCACATATGCCTCCTCTTTCAACGTATTATTTATATTTCCGCTCAACTCTTTGCTTTCTCATTACATATTTTAGCAAAGTAGTCACACAAAAAGCAAACGTTTGTTCGTAAAAATGTCGAACAAAGAAAAACAAACATAGTTGTGCTAACTATGCTTGCCTTAAATCAAATCGTTTATCTTGTTATTTTTAGTATGTAAATACACATTATATTAATCATCATTTTGTTTCAACAAATTTGTTTGAAACATTATTTTAAAGTTAATCTTAGCGATCTTCATCTTGATGTTTATGAAATTCGAGTTGATCTATAATTAAATAACCAGCTAATAATGACACTACATCAATAAAAATAATCCACTCGTTATGGAAATACTCTTTATAGATTGAGGCACCAATTAAAATTAATGTCAGAATAGTACCGACCCATTTACTTCTTGTTATTACACTAAATAATACTACCAAGACACATGGAAAGAATGCTGCGCTAAAATACCATATCATTCATTTTCCTCTTTTCTTTTATTTAAAATGTTCATGGTTGTTTCTCTTAATTCTGTTCTAGGTATAAAGTTTTCAGTCAACATTTCTGGAATGATATTATTAATAAAATCTTGTACAGATGCTAAATGGTCAAATTGAATAATTGTTTCTAGACTCATTTCATAAATTTCGAAAAATAATTCTTCGGGATTACGTTTTTGTATTTCTCCAAATGTTTCATAAAGCAAATCAATTTTATCAGCAACTGAAAGTATTTGGCCTTCTAATGAATCATCTTTACCTTCTTGCAGTCGTTGCTTATAAACATCTCTATATTGTAATGGAATTTCTTCTTCAATAAAGGTCTCTACCATTTCTTCTTCAACTTGCGAAAATAATTTTTTTAATTCACTACTCGCATATTTAACAGGTGTTTTTATATCACCAGTAAACACTTCGGCGAAATCATGATTTAATGCTTTTTCATATAAGCTTTTCCAATTAATCTTTCGTCCATGATATTCTTCAACTGTTGCTAGATATTGAGCAATTTTAGTTACTTTAAAGGAGTGTGCTGCAACATTGTGTTCAAAATATTTAAATTTTCCAGGTAATCTTATAAGTCTTTCCATATCTGATAATCTTTTAAAATATTGATGTACACCCATTTCAATTACCTCCTCCATTAATTAATCATAAATTATACTTTCTTTTTACATATCAATCAATTAAATATCATTTAAATATCTTCTTTATATAACTCTGATTAAATGATACCAAAAAATCCTCTCAACCTGTTACTTAAACAGGCTAAGAGGATAGTCTTGTCTTGATATATTACTTAGTGGATGTAATTATATTTTCCTGGATTTAAAATTGTTCTTGAAGATTTAACATTAAATCCAGCATAGTTCATTTCAGAAACAGTAATTGTTCCATTAGGGTTTACAGATTCAACAACACCAACATGTCCATATGGGCCAGCAGCTGTTTGGAAAATAGCGCCAACTTCTGGTGTTTTATCTACTTTAAATCCTGCAACTTTTGCTGCGTAATTCCAGTTATTTGCATTGCCCCATAAACTTCCTATACTTCTACCTAATTGTGCACGACGATCGAAAGCATAATATGTGCAGTTTCCATAAGCATATAAGTTCCCTCTGTTAGCAACTGATTTATTGTAGTTATGTGCAACAGGTACAGTTGGTACTGATTTTTGTACTTGAGCAGGTTTGTATGCTACATTAACTGTCTTAGCTACTGCTTGCTTAGGTGCTTGCTTAACTACTACTTTTTTAGACGCTTGTTGTACAGGTTGTTTTACTACCTTTTTAGCTTGGCTTGCTTTTCTTACTGGTGTTTTAACCGCTTTAGTTTGTTTCACTTTATTTTGAGGCACAAGTGAAATCACGTCACCAGGAAAAATTAAAGGTGTTACACCAGGATTGTATGAATATAATTGATTCAACGTTAAGTGATGCTCTAATGCAATCTTATATAATGAATCGCCAGCAACTACTGTATAAGTTGTCGGTGATTGCGTTTGTGCTTGAACATTTGATACATAATTATGTTGAACAGGTGTTTTTACTTGTGTGCCATGTTGTTGTGCATGTGCTGCATTATTTAAAGCTAAAAAAGCTAACACTGACGAAACCGTCACTGTAAGAGTTTTTTTCATCTTGCTGTCATTCCTTTGCTGTTAGTATTTTAAGTATGCAAATACTATAGCACAATACATTTTGTCAAAAGCTATTGTTATAACGATGTAATCAAATGGTTAACAATATAAAAAGAATACAACCTTTTATCATAGTGTAAAATGTATTCATACCATGTAATTGAGAACGTTTTCAACGATTAATTCAATACCTTGAAAATCGCCATAGGTAATATTACTAAATGCACACTGCATATGTTGTTTTAACAAATACAACTTTCAAAAAATATATTCTAACTCTATCTACCGAATTGTACTTAAATATTCATAAACAAATCATATTCCAAAATCTAATTTACAATTTATTTAGCTACCTTTAAAAAAACCAAAAACCGACGCCCTTTTAGAGCCTCGGTTTTAAAATATATATTAATCGTGCGACATTGTCTGTCTTAAATATGATTCGATAAATGGTCCAATGTCTCCATCCATCACTGCATCAACCTTACCTGTTTCTTCGTTCGTACGATGATCTTTCACCATTGAGTATGGATGGAAAACATATGATCTAATTTGGCTTCCCCAGCCGATTTCTTTTTGTTCGCCACGAATTTCAGCCATTTCACGTGCCTGCTCTTCCAATTTTAATTGATATAATTTAGACTTTAACATTTTCATAGCTGCTTCACGGTTTTTAATTTGAGAACGTTCATTTTGGTTATTAACAACTATACCTGAGGGGTGGTGGGTAATTCGTATTGCCGATTCAGTTTTGTTAATATGCTGACCACCTGCACCAGAAGCTCTGAATGTATCAACTGTAATATCATCCGGATTGATTTCAATCTCTATTTCATCATTATTAAAATCTGGAATAACGTCGCATGATGCAAATGATGTATGACGACGTCCTGATGAATCAAATGGAGAAATTCGTACTAGTCGGTGTACACCTTTTTCAGCTTTTAAATAACCATAAGCATTATGCCCTTTGATGAGCAATGTTACACTTTTAATCCCTGCTTCATCCCCAGGTAGATAATCAACAGTTTCAACTTTAAAGCCTTTCTTCTCACAATAACGTTGATACATTCTAAATAGCATATTAGCCCAATCTTGAGACTCCGTGCCACCTGCACCAGGATGTAACTCTAGAATTGCGTTATTGGCATCGTGAGGCCCATCTAATAATAATTGCAATTCGTATTCATCCACTTTAGCCTTAAAATTAATGACCTCTTGCTCTAAGTCTTCTTTCATTTCTTCATCAAATTCTTCTTGTAATAAATCCCAAGTAGCATCCATGTCATCTACTTCTGCTTGTAGTGTTTTATAACCATTAACTATTGCTTTTAACGCATTATTTTTATCTATAATATCTTGCGCTTTCGTTTGGTTATCCCAAAAATTAGGTTCTGCCATCATTTCTTCATATTCTTGAATATTAGTTTCTTTGTTCTCTAAGTCAAAGAGACCCCCTAATTTGTGTTAAATCTTGATTATACTTATCTATATTTCGTTTGATTTCTGATAATTCCATAGCATTCGCTCCTATTTATATTTCAATTCAAGTCATTGATTTGTATCTTTTATAATGCTAAATTTTAACATAATTTTGTTAAATAACAATGTTAAGAAATATAAGCACACTGACAATTAGTTTATGCATTTATTGTTAAAAATCAGTACATTTATCATCGACATATGCCTAAACCGATTTTTTAAAACTAAGTACATAACAACGTTTAACAACTTCTTCACATTTTTTAAAGTATTTAACGCTTGTAAAATAAAAAGACTCCTCCCATAACACAAACTATAGGTGTTTAATTGGAAGGAGTTATTTTATATCATTTATTTTCCATGGCAATTTTTGAATTTTTTACCACTACCACATGGACAATCATCGTTACGACCAACTTGATCGCCTTTAACGATTGGTTTCGGTTTCACTTTTTCTTTACCATCTTCAGCTGAAACGTGCTTCGCTTCACCAAACTCTGTTGTTTTTTCACGTTCAATATTATCTTCAACTTGTACTACAGATTTTAAAATGAATTTACAAGTATCTTCTTCAATATTTTGCATCATGATATCAAATAATTCATGACCTTCATTTTGATAGTCACGTAATGGATTTTGCTGTGCATAAGAACGTAAGTGAATACCTTGACGTAATTGATCCATTGTGTCGATATGATCAGTCCAATGGCTATCAATAGAACGAAGTAAAATCATACGCTCAAACTCATTCATTTGTTCTTCTAAGATATCTTTTTGACTTTGATATGCTGCTTCAATCTTAGCCCAAACGACTTCGAAAATATCTTCAGCATCTTTACCTTTGATATCATCCTCTGTAATGTCACCTTCTTGTAAGAAGATGTCATTAATGTAGTCGATGAATGGTTGATATTCAGGCTCGTCATCTGCTGTATTAATATAGTAATTGATACTACGTTGTAACGTTGAACGTAGCATTGCATCTACAACTTGAGAGCTGTCTTCTTCATCAATAATACTATTTCTTTCGTTATAGATAATTTCACGTTGTTTACGTAATACTTCATCGTATTCTAAGATACGTTTACGCGCGTCGAAGTTATTACCTTCTACACGTTTTTGTGCTGATTCTACAGCTCTTGATACCATTTTTGATTCAATTGGTGTAGAGTCATCTAAACCTAGTCGGCTCATCATTTTCTGTAAACGTTCAGAACCAAAACGAATCATTAATTCATCTTGTAATGATAAATAGAAGCGACTATCCCCTTTATCACCTTGACGTCCAGAACGACCACGTAACTGGTCATCAATACGACGAGATTCATGTCGTTCTGTACCTATTACTGCTAAACCGCCTAATTCCTCTACGCCTTCACCTAATTTGATATCTGTACCACGACCAGCCATGTTAGTGGCAATAGTAACGGCACCTTTTTGTCCAGCGCCTGCAACAATTTCAGCTTCACGTTCATGATTTTTCGCATTTAACACATCATGACGGATACCACGTTTTTTAAGTAAATTTGAAATATATTCAGAAGTCTCAACTGCAACAGTACCTAATAGCACTGGTTGCCCTGCCTTGTGTTTTTCAACAACATCTTCTACTACTGCATCAAATTTACCTTTTTGGCTAATGTAAATTAAATCAGACTTATCGTTACGTTGCACAGGTTTATTTGTCGGAATTTGAGTTACTGTCATGTTATAAATATTTCTAAATTCTTCTTCTTCAGTTTTAGCTGTACCTGTCATACCTGCAAGTTTATTGTACATTCTGAAATAGTTTTGGAATGTAATAGACGCCATAGTTTTAGATTCATTTTGAATTTGAACGCCTTCCTTCGCTTCAATAGCTTGGTGTAAACCTTCCGAGAAACGACGGCCTGGCATTGTACGTCCTGTAAATTGATCGACAATTAATACTTCGCCATCAACAACCATATAGTCTACGTCACGTTGTAATGTAACGTGCGCACGTAAAGCTGTGTTGATATGACTAATAACATCAACATTTTGTACATCATATAAGTTTTCAACTTTGAACATACGTTCAGCTTTATCCGCACCTTGTTCTGTTAAATGTACAGCTTTCGTTTTTTCATCGTATTTATAATCTTCGTCCTGTTTTAACATTTTCGCAAAAACATTTGCTTGTGTATAAAGTGACGTTGACTTTTCAGCTTCACCAGAAATAATTAATGGCGTACGTGCCTCGTCGATTAAAATTGAGTCAACCTCATCAATGATTGCAAAATGTAATGGACGCATTACTCTATCTTCAGAATAATTCACCATGTTATCTCGTAAGTAATCAAAACCTAGCTCATTATTAGTACTGTAAGTAATGTCTTGTGCGTATGCTTCACGTTTTTCTTCTGTCGTCTTACTGTTTAAGTTTAATCCGACAGTCAAACCTAAGAAGTTATATAACTCAGCCATTTCTTCACTTTGAACACTTGATAAGTATTCATTGACTGTAATAACGTGAACACCTCTACCAGCTAATGCATTTAAGTATGTTGGCATTGTCGCTGTTAATGTTTTACCTTCACCTGTTCTCATCTCAGCGATATCACCTTTATGAATTGCAATACCACCCATAATTTGAACTTTATATGGTGTCATATTGAATACACGTTTAGAGCCTTCTCTAACAAGTGCATATGCTTCTGGTAAAATTTTATCTAAATAATCATTTTGCTTTTTGACATTATCAATGTCAGCTAATTCTGTTTGGAATTGTTTCGTTTTATTACGAATTTCTTCATCAGTTAAAATTGCCGTTTTTTCTTCTAAAGCGATTACTTTATCAGCAAGTTTACCTAACTGTTTAATTTCTTTATTATTGCCATCAAGAATTTTTGATAAAAATCCCATTTCGTTCGCTCCTTTAGCTAAAAAACTGTTTGGCCTACAACAATATATCTTATCATTTATAGTTAGAAAATTATACTTATTTACTCATTTGTAGAATCAATATAAATATATTTATGACATACTTCATTCACATTCTGTTGTCAACAAGTTTATCACTAATAAATATATTCTCAATACGCAATTATACTTCCTAATAAATTATATTATAAATATTTTACGATTTTCGACTCGGACTATACAAAAGACTGACATACTATTATTAACTTAACATTCAAATATATACATCCATTAACATTAGCATAGTCACTATGTTTCATTCAACAAATTACATTATCGAACTATGAAATAGTCATAATTTGCTTTTGGAGTATAAAAAAGCACTTGTGCAAAAACACAAGTGCTTTAAACTTAATTTATTGTTCACTAGTTTGAATCAAGCCATATTTACCGTCTTTACGGCGGTAAACGATACTTGTTCCATCAGTTTCTCTGTCTGTGAATACAAAGAAGTCATGACCTAATAGATTCATTTGTAATACCGCTTCTTCTGAATCCATTGGTTTTAAGCTGAATTCTTTTGAACGAATAATTTCTATCTCGTTATCATCGTAAGCGTCATTATCAACTTGTGTTTCTTGCATTTCTTGTAATTCGGCAACAAACACTTCTTGATCTCCTCGATCACGGCTCTTACGATTAATACGTGTTTTATATTTTCGAACTTGTCTTTCAAGTTTATTATTAATTAAATCAATACCTGCGTATAAATCATCGTTTCGCTCTTCAGCTCTTAACGTAACATTTTTCAATGGAATTGTTACTTCAATTTTAGTAGCTGAATTTGAATAAGTTTTAACTTTAACATGCGCCACTGCATTTGGTACGTCATTAAAATAACGTTCCAACTTACCAATTTTTTCCTCAATATAGTTGCGAATAGCATCTGTGATAGTGAGGTTATCTCCATGAATTTCAAATCTAATCATAGTAATCTCTCCTTAAACCTCTTTATTGGTAACTCTTTATTATATTTTAACATTTTTACGCTATCGTGCAAACGCAAACACTTTGAATTTTCTGATATTTTTAGCATATAATTTACACCCTGCACGATGAATTGTTAATCCAGTTGTATAAATATCGTCAACGAGTAATATTTCCTTGCCATTTAAATCTAATTCCGTATCAATAATAAATGGATTTTCATCTGCCAGACGCTCTTTCTTAGTTAAATGAGACTGTTTTGGTCTATTTGACATCTTTAAAATCTTATCAAAGCGAATCCCTTTAGCTTTTAGTACTGCTTCTACCGGGTTAAATGTTCTAGATAAATCATGTGCCGGCGAAGAAGGAATTGGCACAATATAGTCATAAGATGTTTGTGGTATTTCAATCAAATGTGCCAATAATTCACATAAATAATAGTCTTTCAAAAATTTATACTGATGTATCATCTCTTTCATTAAACCGTCATATTGAAATTGACAATATAATTGTTCCATTAAATTAAAGTGTGCCGATAGAAACTTGCAGTCTAAACAATACGCTTCATCTTGATTTAAGTGTTTTAAGCACCTTGAACATCGCCTTGCTTTAATATCAAGTTTAATATTGTCCCAATTCTCTTTGCATCTGTCACATAATCTATTAGGTTTCTTGAACAAATTATAAATGGTTATATTTTCATATAACTTAGCACCACAACTCAAACAATTATTCATCAATCCAACCTCTTTTTAATGCTAATTTGTTCATCCTTTGAATCTCTTTTTTAGCTTGAATCATATTCATACTTACTCCTTCATGAAAAAACAATACTTTTCCAGTAGGACATTCTAATTTTCGTCCAACACGTCCAGCAATTTGTATTAAAGCCTCTTGAGTATATTGATGTGCATCGATAACAACAACATCCAAATTTGCCATTGTAAATCCACGTTCTAATATTGTCGTAGTAAAAATGACATCGAAATGTCCATTCCTTAATTGTTCAACTTTTTCAAAGCGAAAAACATCCTCGCTATGGACGTATGTTAATTTAGTAATTTTCTGCTTATAAACCGAAAATGTTTTAATCATTGTTTCTATATTGTTAAAAAACACCAGTGTATAACGTTGATTATTAATTTGATCTTGTAAAATTCGGTATAACATTTTCTGAATCTTATTATTATTAAGTTTGAAATAACGATATTTAGGAACTGGAAGTGATTTTTTATGAAAGCGAGCTGGCAATTTAATTATATTTTCGTGGGGAATCTCTGACAGAAGTTGTTTCGGTGGTGTTGCTGTCATATAAATTGTTGCATGTTCAACTTTAGAAGATGACTTCAATGCTTGTTGTAGATTTTTATCCATTGATAAAGGAAAGGCATCGACTTCATCAATAAAAATAGTATCAAAGTGCTGTTTGAATCGGTAAAGTTGATGCACTGTGCATACAACAAAATGCCCTTCAAATTGTTGTCTTGATTGCTGGTGTAGTATGTCTATATCTTCATTAAGAAATGCGTCTTTAATACGTTTACTAATTTCTACAACAACATCTACACGTGGTGACACAATAGCTATATTATCTCCCTGTATTCTTGCATATTGAATGCCTTGAAACATCATTTCTGTCTTACCTGCACCTGTTACGGCATATAACAAAATCGTTTGTCTCTTTCTAATGGCTCGAACAATATGTTCTGAGGCATAAGACTGCTGTTCCGACAATTCAAATGAGAGATGATAATATGCTTGTGATGAACTTTGCGAACTCTCTGTTATTTTATATCTTGTTACATTATCCATTCGACCCAGTGATATACAATTTCTGCAATATACAATTTTCTTGGAATGTACTGAGGAATCATACTGATAAAAATGCTTTGGATTTGTACTTTCACATTGAACACAATAATAGTTTGAATTTTGTTTGATGACACCTGTTACTTCTTTTTTAATTTTTTCATTAGTAAGTGAAGTATGAGGATGAATTAATTTCCCGTAATGTTTAATGCTTAAAACCTCATTTCAACGTAAAAAAGAGCCTAATATTATAATGATTTTCTTATATCTTTAGCATTTTGGCTTTCAAATGATGAACATTTAAAGCCATGTATACGAGAGATAATTTCCAATTACAATATAGACTCTTTTATTAAAATTTTATAATTATGTTAATCTTATTTTTCTGCCAACATAGCCTAAACCTAATCCACCAGAACCTAAATGTGCTGCAACAACTGGACCAAACTCAGAGTATGCTACTTGATAAGCTGAAGGACAATCATCTTGTAACTTTTTGTATAACGCTTGACCATCTTCGAAATGATCTCCATTTATGACAAATAAAGTTACTTCTTCAAAGTCTTTTACAATATCTAATACTTTCTTTTCTAATGTTTGAATGGCACGCTTTTTAGTACGAACTTTTTCTTCTGGTATAATCTTGCCATCTTCAAACTTAAGAACTGGCTTCATTTTCAATAATGTTCCAACCCATGCTTGAGCACCAGTAATTCGACCACTTTTTTGTAAATTCTTTAAGTCATCAACAATTAAATATGCACCTGTGTGTTCACGCATATTAGTTAAATCATCAATAATTTGCTGTGGTTCGTATCCTTCTTCAACCATTTCAATAGCACGTAATACATAACATCCTTCAATCATTGCTGCAAGCTTACTATCAAATGCATGTACATTAACACCTTCAACCATTTCCCCTGCTTGATAACTAGATTGATAACTTCCACTAATCCCACTGGATAAGCAAATGACAATGATATCTGTGTAACCCTGATCTCTTAGCATTTCATATTTAGTAATCCATTCGCCAATTGCTGGTTGGCTTGTTGTTGGAATCGTTTGAGACGATGCCATTTTATTATAAAATTCTTCAATTGCTATTTCATTACTTTCTGTAAAGTTCTTCCCATCATCAAAAGTCACACTTAATGGCGCTATTTGAATATTATATTTATCGATTAAGTCCTGCGACAGATAACTTGTAGAATCGGTCATCACAGCAATTTTCATAGTCGTCCTCCTAAAATATACTCATAGCAATGATACAATATTTCAGTTAAAAAGAAAATGGCAATCAAACGATTTATAGTCATGTCATTTTCAGTGTATAATGAAGATTAAATAATCTTAAGCTTATGAATTAAGGAGTTATTATGACACAAAATATCATTACTGTTAAAAAAGAACACATTATTGAAAATGTGATTAGTAAATCAAGATTCATTGCTCATATCAAACCTGTTCAAAATGAAGATGAAGCTAAAGCATTTATTGCTGCAATAAAAAAAGAACATAAAGATGCCACTCATAATTGTTCTGCATATACTATTGGACCTGAAATGAATATTCAAAAAGCGAATGATGACGGTGAACCGACAGGAACTGCCGGTGTCCCAATGTTAGACATATTAAAAAAGCTCGATGTTCATAATGCGTGTGTCGTAGTAACAAGATATTTTGGTGGTATTAAATTAGGTGGTGGCGGTTTAATTCGCGCCTATAGCGGTGCTGTTAGAGACGTCATTTATGATGTCGGACGTGTCGAACTACGAGAAGCAGTACCATGTATAGTAACACTGAATTATGATCAAACTGGTAAATTTGAATATGAATTAGCTTCAACTCATTTTATGTTAAGAAACCAAACTTACACTGATAAGGTAAGCTACTATATCGATGTCGTTAAAAGTGACTATGAAGCGTTTATTAACTTTTTAAATCAAATGACTGCAGGAAATTTCGATTTGACTGAAGAAACTCCAAAGCAGTTACCTTTCGATATACCAACTGAATAAAAATAAAAAGCACTATCATAAGACGGTAAATATCAATTGCGTATTATTAAACGACAATTGAAGTACACGTTTATGGCAGTGCTTTTTTATATTTGAAATTTAATACATAAAAAATTGCAAAGAGTAAAGCCATATAATACAAATTATCCCATACAGCTATGCTTTCATTCCCTATTCCTCTTTGTGTGACGATTTCCGACTAATTAAATTTAATATTGGTCGGTAGTTGTTATCTATTAATCCTGTAAATTCAACAATTAATTCAATACTAAATATGATTAATACAAACATTAATACAACACCTAATGGTGGCGATACATACAAAATAATGCTCGAAAGACTAAATAAAATAGAGATTGAATAGATTAATAATACTGTTTGTCTATGTGTGTAGCCTAAAGCTAATAGTTTATGATGCAAATGCGATTTATCAGCTTGCATTATATGCTGCCCTTTTTTCACACGTCGAATCATTGCGAACAAAGTATCAATGAATGGAACTGCTAAGATAACAATTGGGAAGAACAATGCAATAATTGTAATATTTTTGAATCCGAGTAAAGAAAGGAATCCGATGATAAATCCAATCATTAAAGCCCCACTATCACCTAAAAATATTTTGGCAGGATGGAAATTGTAAAATAAAAACCCAATTAAAGAGCCTAATAAAACACAACAAATCATCGTTATGAAAATATTAGCTTGTAAAATTGCAATGAATCCTATTGTAATGAGTCCGATTGCAGAAACACCCGACGCCAAACCATCGAGTCCATCAATTAAGTTAATTGCATTTGTAATAGCAACAATCCAAATCACAGTAATTGGAATACTAAGAAATCCAAAATGAATCGTTGTACCCATTGGCAACGAAATAAAATCAATAGTCACACCATAAAAAGCAACTACTAAGGCAGCGGCAATTTGACCAGCCAATTTTATATACGGTTTCAAATCGTAGATATCATCTACAAGCCCAAGTACGTACATAATAATCGCACCAATAATAAGTGGTTTGATTTCTGTTTCAATAGGATGACCAATCCAAATACCTATTAAAAATGAAAAGAGAATCACTGTACCACCCATAACTGAAATAGGTTTAGTGTGTACTTTTCTAAAATTTGGTTTATCAACTAAATTTAATCTTTTCGATATTGCAATAACAATTGGTGTTATCGTCAAACTGACAATCATTGTTACTGCAACTAGTAATAATGTAACCATTTATTCACCTTCATCGATATTAATTGTTTTTAACGTTATATTTATTTAATATTGTCTTTATAGAATGATATATCTATTTTCTACGTATATCTTATAGCTTTATTATAAATTAATTCGCTCAATCAATGATATCATATTTACAACTATACGATTCATTTCTTATATATCGCCTATTATTCATTTTTTCATCATATCATTTAAGGCAACATTTTAACATCAAAGTCTATATCATACATTAATTTTATATGTAAACTAATGACAAATTGTAAGTTTTCACTTACAATAGCTAGTGGTCAATTAAAGGAGTCGATTCAGACATGTTCGAAGCATTTATATACAATATATCTGTTATAGTCGCTGGAATCTATTTATTCCATCGCTTACAGTATTCAGAAAACAAACGTATGGTTTTTTCTAAGGCTTATGTCACTGTTTTAATGACAATCGTATCATTATTATTATCTGTCTACCCTATCCCTTATCGTGAAGATTATTTAATTCACTTAACATTCGTTCCTTTATTGTTTTTAGGTAGATTTACAAATATGGTCTATACATTATCTGCCACAGTAATTGTAGCAATTGTTGAAATTGTAGTATTTAACAACTCGATTATGTACGGTGTTACGTTGATTGTTATTGCTGCAGTAACAAGTGCTATTGGACCATTTTTAAAACAAAATGATGTGCTATCATTATTAATACTTAATGTTGTTACAATAATCATTTTATTTGGTGTCGCGTTAGTGAGTCCTATTTACACACTATCGGAAGTTATCATTTTAATACCAATTTCATTAATTATCACTTTAGCTTCAGCGATAACATTTGTCGATATTTGGCATTTCTTCTCACTCGTAAATCGTTATGAAAACGAAGATAAATATGATTACTTAACAGGCTTAGGTAATGTAAAAGAATTTGATAGACATTTAAATGAAATTTCACGAAAAGCTGAAAAAGAACATCAAAGTATCGCTTTATTATTAATCGATATCGATGGATTTAAAGATGTCAATGATACCTACTCACACAAATCAGGTGATGCTGTATTAAAACAAATGTCTCAATTACTTAAAAACTATGTGCCGAATCAATTTAAAATTTTTAGAAATGGTGGCGAAGAGTTCTCAGTTGTCATTCACAATTATTCACTTGATCAAAGTGTTAAATTGGCTGAAAATATTCGTTCGGGTGTTGAAAAATCATCATTCCATTTACCAAACAAAGAAGTTATTAAATTGTCAGTGTCTATCGGTGTTGGATATTTAACAGATGACGATCCAAAATCACAGCGTAAAGTGTTTAAAGATGCAGACGATATGGTGCATGTAGCCAAAAATCAAGGGCGAAACAAAGTAATGTTTAACCCTATTATCAATTTATAACAACGACAAAACTGTTAATCCTTTGCTATTATTAAATCATAGTATAATAGCAAAGATTAACAGTTTTTCTTATTTAAATTTGAACCATACAAGTTCATCATACTAACACAAAGTCTCACTATTGAAAGTTGCAACAACAAGTTGTAAACTTCAATTGTTCAAATAAATAACACATATCATTGGAGGTGAATTGATATGCCAGATTCAATCACAATTATAGATGAAAACAAAGTGATTGATGTTGTATTAATTGCAGGTAGAATTTTACTTGAATCAGGTGCTGAAACATATCGAGTTGAAGATACAATGAACCGTATCGCACATAGTTATGGTCTTCATAATACATATAGTTTTGTCAGTTCAACTGCAATTATTTTTTCATTAAACGATCGAACAAGTACAAGATTAATTCGTGTACAAGAGCGTACAACAGATTTAGAGAAAATCGCTTTAACGAATAGTCTTTCACGTAAAATATCAAATAAAGAACTCACAATTGATGAAGCTAAATCTGAATTTATTCATTTACAGCATGCATCATTACAATATTCTTTTTTAACGAATTTCTTTGCAGCTGCCATTGCATGTGGCTTCTTCCTATTTATGTTTGGTGGTGTCGCATCAGATTGTTGGATTGCAGTCATTGCTGGCGGATCCGCATTTTTAACATTCAGCTTTGTGCAACGCTATATACAAATTAAATTTTTCTCAGAGTTTGTTGCAGCCGCTGTGGTCATATCCATTGCAGCCACATTTACTAAATTAGGCATTGCAACCAATCAAGATATCATTACTATAGCCAGTGTCATGCCACTTGTCCCTGGTATATTAATTACCAATGCCATTCGAGATTTATTAGCGGGTGAATTACTTGCAGGTATGTCTCGTGGTGTTGAAGCTGCATTAACAGCATTCGCAATCGGTGCTGGTGTCGCAATCGTTTTATTAATCATTTAAGGAAGGACTGTTAAAGCATGCTATTTTATTTATTTCATTTTACAATCAGCTTTATATCAACAGTACTTTTCTCTATCATTTTCAATGCACCCAAACGCCTCTTAGTAGCATGTGGATTTGTGGGTGCCATTGCATGGACGATTTACCAATTAACGGTAGATTTAGAGTTTGGAAAAGTTGGCGCTTCATTTTTGGGAAGCTTAATTTTAGGCTTAATGAGTCATACTATGAGCCGCAGATATAAACGACCGGTAATTATATTCATAGTGCCAGGCATTATACCATTAGTACCTGGTGGTGCAGCTTATCAAGCGACTCGTTTTTTAGTATCAAATGATTATACAAGTGCTGTAAATACATTTTTAGAAGTTACACTGATTTCAGGTGCGATTGCTTTCGGTATATTAGTTTCTGAAATTCTATATTACCTATACACACGTATCAAACAACTGTATGGTAAAATCAAAGGTAAGACATATAAAAAATCTTACAACATGAATAATAGAGTTTAAGGGGTCGAATATAATGAAGAACCAATTGATAGATAGATTAACAAGATATACGACAATTGATACGCAATCTGATCCAAAATCTACAACAACACCTTCAACTGAAAAGCAATGGGATTTGTTACATTTATTAGAAAAAGAATTACAACAATTAGGATTGCCAACTGATTTAGATGAAAATGGCTACTTATTTGCTACATTAGAAAGTAACATCGATGTCGATGTCCCAACAGTTGGATTTTTGGCGCATGTTGATACATCACCTGATTTCAATGCTTCAAATGTTAAACCGCAAATTATTGAAAACTATGATGGTAAGCCATACAAACTAGGCAATACTAAACGTGTCTTAGATCCTAAAGTATTTCCAGAACTTAACAGTTTAGTTGGTCATACATTAATGGTAACTGATGGTACATCGTTACTAGGTGCAGACGATAAAGCGGGTATTGTGGAAATTATGGAAGCTATTTGTTATTTACAAGAACATCCAGAAATTAAACATGGTACCATTCGCATTGGATTTACACCAGACGAAGAAATCGGTCGTGGTCCACATAAATTTGATGTTGACCGCTTCAATGCTGATTTTGCTTATACTATGGATGGTAGTCAATATGGAGAATTACAATATGAAAGCTTTAACGCTGCTGAAGCGGTTATTACATGCCACGGTGTAAATGTTCATCCTGGTTCAGCTAAAAATGCAATGGTAAACGCAATACGTTTAGGTGAACAATTCGATAGTTTGCTACCTGATAGTGAAGTTCCGGAGCGAACAGAAGGATACGAAGGCTTTTATCACTTAATGAACTTTGAAGGAACTGTTGAAAAAGCAACTTTGCAATACATTATTCGTGATCATGATAAAAAACAATTCGAATTGCGTAAGAAACGTATTTTAGAAATACGTGACGATATCAATGCCCATTTTGAAAATTATCCAGTTAAAGTTGATATATCGGATCAATATTTCAATATGGCAGAAAAAATATTACCATTGCCTCATATTATTGATATACCTAAACGTGTCTTTGCCAAATTAGATATTCCAGCAAACACTGAACCTATTCGCGGTGGTACAGATGGTTCACAATTGTCATTTATGGGGTTACCAACTCCAAACATCTTTACAGGTTGCGGTAACTTCCACGGCCCATATGAATATGCATCCATTGATGTTATGGAAAAAGCAGTACAAGTAATCATTGGAATTGTAGAAGATATCGCTGAAAATCACTAAAAACCAACGATTATATACCAACTCAGGCTTAATTAATAAAAAAATCACGCTAACATTCAGTGCAATGATAGCGTGATTTTTCATATTTTTTACGTATACTTTCGATCTTCTAATTCGTTTTGCTAACCATCATAAATGTTATTAACCAACATGACAGCATCACCAATTTAGTCCTTCTTTACTAAACCTCAACATTAAAATGTGTTTTCAACAGTTTTAAAGACTGAACCGTATAATGCCTAATTTGTAACCCCATTTTAAAGTCAGTATAAGTTTCTGGCATATCGATAAATGTATTAAACATTGCTGTAACCCCTTGTGATTCAAATAAATCAAACTTTTCAGCAGTTGCACAAATTGCAATGGCAACCTTTTGATGTTTATGACAAAGTTCTGCAATACGCAATGTTGTCGTTTCTAGCAACTGATCATTTTCATTTAACCCTTCTCCAAAAATAATTAAATCCGCTTGTTCAACTAAATTTTCTAAATGTGTTAGTTGGTCTACTAATGCATGACTGGTTAATATTTCAGCTTGATACAGTCCATTCAAGACTGCTGCAATTCCACCACCAGCACCACCACGTTCAACTGGACCAATTGCAATTTTCAATTCACTTTTAAATAACTCACTAAAATACCAAATTAAATTATCGATTTCTGCTGCTTGATTATGATTCAACTGATGCGCATCATAAGTTTGCATGATTTCACTTTGCTTACCATATAATCGACTTGAAAAATCCGACATTACTTGAATTCTTGCTGTTTCCATTTTAGGGTGTAAGTTCGACATATCCATACGACGAATATATTTAATTACACCAGCACCTTGTCTCATATCTACGACACGCCCTTCGTCATCATAGAATTGAGCACCTAATGCTTGTAACATACCTGCACCAGCATCAAAACTATCAATCCCACCTAGTGAAATTACAACATGTTTTGCGTCGTTATCTAATGCATGTTTAATCATTTCTCCTAAACCATAACTTGTTCGTTCAACAATTGGTTTTTTACCTTTTAAAAATAAATTCCCCTCGATAACGGTCATCCCTGTATCAGTTTGTCCGTAAACACCTTCAACTTCATTCATATCTGCATCATGTACTGGTATACGATACTTTTGCCCAGATTGCCATAAAAATACAGAATCTAATAATTCATGTCTTCCATTAAACAATGGTACTTGAACTACATCTGCAGTTTCAATTTGGCTTGCAACTGCCTCTTCAACATATCTATTAGCTTGATAACTCGAAATAATTCCATGAAACTCATCCATGGCTACTAATACTTTCATAACCTTGACCACCTTACTTTATTATTTGTTGTGATACGTTTTTTATTCATAAAAGATTAATCTTAAATTTTAGATTTTATCTCGTGATTATATGCGAACATTTAACATGACATGATTATTAATTATTCCAGTAAATAACAATATGCTTCTTTTGGTTTAGCATATATTTCCTATTAAACTAACTTACAAATCATGTTTAAATTTTCTTATTGGATTCGTCGTTTTCCAAAATATTTTCAATAAAAATACTCGAATACATTATACATATGTTTGTAAAAAAGTACTAACTTAACTGCTTCTAAAGGTGACATAAAATAAAAGGTCAGAACATCATTATAGCCAAACTACTCTGATTCACACGAATTTAAGTTGTGCTATTCACGTCTAGTAGTGTAAGGCAAAATGTTCCAACCCTATAGTTTCATTATTCTTCTGCTTGTGCTAATGACGACACATTGATATCACCGTGGTCTCGATTCCAAACCATTTCACCATTTACAAAATAAAATGCTTGAGGTGATTCATGTTTAACGTTCGTTTTTTTAGCAATATAATCTGACAAATCGCGTTCTTGTTGGACAATCAAATAATAACCGTCCATATCGCGTTCATATAAAAATTTATTAAATTGATCGTACGCATTTGCCGATATTGGACAAGTTTCACTATGTTTTAATACAAAAACATATTTATTTTCCTCAATAACCTGTTCAAATTGGTCAATTGAACTTAGCTTTATAGCCACTCTATTCACCTCTAAAAATATTTATCACATTTAAATAGCATCTGCGTGACATTTTTATACATATAGTTAATATCAATGTTTACCATTATACACATAGTAAGTTGACATGTTAACCATAAATTCAAAATTTTTAACTTTGAAAAATGATTATAGTTATTTTTCTTCTAATTTTTCAAGCTTTTTTTCAAAGGCTTTATCGCCGTGAGTTATATCTATACCCTTTTTCGGCAACTTATCTACATCGACTTTTGATAACTTCTCACTAACCTTTATTGTTTCAATACGTGTATTATAATAGTTCTGCAGACTGTAATACATTTCTATTGCGTTTTTCCTTGCATTATTAACATGCTTATCACTAATATTAGTTTGGTTAATATCGGTAATTTGCTTTTCAATCATTGGCATAATGTGATTTTTAATCGCGCCTTTTACTTCATTTTCTTTACTATCATCTAGGTTCTTCTTCGCAGTATCTCTTAACGCTTTATTATTATGTTCTAATTTTGTCGTAAGATTAGTTGCTTCACTTTTATTATCAGCTAATTTAATTTCTGATTCAACTTTGTATCTATTTTTTTCAAATTGTTTCGTATAATCTAAAATGTCTTCGTTATACTTGATAGATTGATTACATAAACCTATGAATTTTTTTAATTGATATATCGCATCCTTCTTCTCATTTGCAAGCGTCATATATTCTTTTTTTAATTTCTTAACTTTCATTGTATCATCAGGCAAATTTTTTGCTGACTTATAATATGCTTCAAATTTAGGTATGAGATGGTTTTTAACATCTTCTTGTAGTGCCTTAAATTCTTTACTATTTTTATCAGTTGTATCAGTTTTACTTAGATGATCAATTTCTTTCAAATGTATATTATCCATGACATGTTGTAATTCTTTTTGTTTTTGCTCAACATCTTTAAATTGCTTAGTAAATTGATGTTGTGCCTCTTTTTCTTTATTACCACAAGCACTTATTACTACAAATAAAATCGCTAAAACAGCGATAATAACAATTTTTTTCATGATTGCACTCCTTAACAGATTCATTATACAAAAACATGTTTATTATGAAAATGAATTATGTTATAGTATTCCAGACTTTATCGTGATTAAATTAAATTTCAATATCAAAGGAGTTTATCATGTATTCAAATGTTCAACCATTCATTAATAGTGATTTAACTAATTGTTTTCAATCACAATACACTGAAATTGAATCATTATTATTCAACCTCTTAGACAGCCCAGTAAAATATACAAAACATATTGGCGGTACGCATCATTTTAAATATTCAACAGAGCCAATTTTAGATATTTTAGTAGGTGTAGAAAATTTGCATGATATTACATCCTTAGATGAAAAACGCTTAAATTATGTAGGGTTTTATCGCTTGCATCATAAATATAATAAGAAAGTTATGATGGCGAAGTTTAACAATTTTCATGAACTAAAACAACAGGTGCGTCTACATATCATTCAAATGAATACCCAAACATTTGAATCTTATCTTGCACTTGATTACCTCTTATCAACTAATGATGATATTGCTTTGCAATTCCATACAAAAAAGCACCAAATATTGCAACATAGCTTAACAATTAGACAATATGAGATGCAAAAGCAACAATACTTTGAAAAACTATGTAAAAAATACTTATAACGACAATAATTCCGTATTTTATAATTATACTAATTCTAATACTTTCTTTTCAATTTTCGCAAATGAATTTTAAAATTGGTATAATACTATATGATATTAAAGACATGAGAAAGGATGTACTGAGAAGTGATAAATAAAGACATCTATCAAGCTTTACAACAACTTATCCCAAATGAAAAAATTAAAGTTGATGAACCTTTAAAACGATACACTTATACTAAAACAGGTGGTAATGCCGACTTTTATATTACCCCTACTAAAAATGAAGAAGTACAAGCAGTTGTTAAATATGCCTATCAAAATGAGATTCCTGTTACATATTTAGGAAATGGCTCAAATATTATTATCCGTGAAGGTGGTATTCGTGGCATTGTAATTAGTTTATTATCACTAGATCATATCGAAGTATCTGATGATGCGATAATAGCCGGTAGCGGCGCTGCAATTATTGATGTCTCACGTGTTGCTCGTGATTACGCACTTACTGGCCTTGAATTTGCATGTGGTATTCCAGGTTCAATCGGTGGTGCAGTGTATATGAATGCTGGCGCTTATGGTGGCGAAGTTAAAGATTGTATAGACTATGCGCTTTGCGTAAACGAACAAGGCTCGTTAATTAAACTTACAACAAAAGAATTAGAGTTAGATTATCGTAATAGCATTATTCAAAAAGAACACTTAGTTGTATTAGAAGCTGCATTTACTTTAGCTCCTGGTAAAATGACTGAAATACAAGCTAAAATGGATGATTTAACAGAACGTAGAGAATCTAAACAACCTTTAGAGTATCCTTCATGTGGTAGTGTATTCCAAAGACCGCCTGGTCATTTTGCAGGTAAATTGATACAAGATTCTAATTTGCAAGGTCACCGTATTGGCGGCGTTGAAGTTTCAACTAAACACGCTGGTTTTATGGTAAATGTAGACAATGGAACTGCTACAGATTATGAAAACCTTATTCATTATGTACAAAAGACCGTCAAAGAAAAATTTGGCATTGAATTAAATCGTGAAGTTCGCATTATTGGTGAACATCCAAAGGAATCGTAAGTTAAGGAGCTTTGTCTATGCCTAAAGTTTATGGTTCATTAATCGATACTGAAACACGCTGTCGCCATTATTTTACCGAAGAAGATATTATTGCTATTAAATTTAAATGTTGTAATAAATACTATCCATGCTATAAGTGCCATAATGAGTTTGAAAAGCACGCCATTAAGCGTTGGTCTGAGCCTTCATTTAACGAAAAAGCAATCTTATGCGGTGTATGCAAACACGAATTAACAATCAATGAATATATGATGGTAGAGCGTTGTCCAAATTGCCAATCTCGGTTTAACAATCGCTGTAAATATCACTATCATATTTATTTTGAAATTTAAACAACATAGTCAAAACATTATAGGGAGTGGGTCAGACATGATAAAGCACCACTTCTGTAGAATTCCTTTTTGAAATTCTCTATGTTTGGGCCCCGCCAACTTGCATTGTCAGTAGAAATTGAAAATCAAATTTCTCTATGTTTGGAGCCCACTGGTATTGAAATGAACTTGTTACAAGTACATGTTCATTCAACCAACGACTGACAACAGAACATTTTAGAGTCTAGGACATTGATTGACGTCCCAGATTTCCTTTTTTAAAGAAAAGAGGGGAGCAATGATTAAGACCTTTAACCATTGTTCCCCTCTTTTAAAATTATTTTACAACTTTATCAAGTTCCTCAATTTGTTTAATTGTAGTTGTAGTTGATCCAGCTGCAAAGTACCATAATTTAGGATCTAAATTATATACTTTGTCTTCTTTAATTGCTTTAACATTTTTTAATACAGGATTATTTAATGCTTGTTTCGCAGTTGATTTACCACTTATCGCTTGACCTCTATCCATCGCTAAAATAACATCTGGATTTTCTTTATTAACATATTCGTTAGAAACATTTTGTCCATGATTGCTATTACTTACTTTTTTATCAACTGCATTGAATCCTAATGTATCGTAAACTAATCCACCAAAACGACCTTTAGGTCCAAATGTTGATAATTCACCTTCGTTAACTAGTAAATACATAACAGTTTTATTGAAGTTTTTCGTTTTATCTTTCATTGAAGCAATTTTGTTATCTAAATCTTTATTTAATTCTTTAGCTTTATCTTCTTTATCGTAAATTTTACCGATATTTTCAGTGTTTTGTTTCATTGAACCAATTAAGTTCTTTTCATCTGCACCAACATAAACAATTTTCGCTTTAGGTGCAGCTTTTTTGAATTCATCTAAATTCTTTTGATTAGCTGTACGTCCAGAGATAAAGATTACTTCGGGTTTCGTCGCAGCAATTTTATCAAAATTCACTTCTTTTAAATTACCAACGTTTGTATATTTATCATCTTTAAATGATTCTAAGAAATTCGGTAATGACTTACCGCCTTCCCCTTTAGGTAATGCTTTTACTTTATCTGATAAGCCCATTTCTTTCATTACATCTAATGCGCCATAGTCTAACACAACTGCATTTTTAGGATTTTTTGGTACTTCAACAGTTTCTTTAACTTTTTTAGCGTCACTACCATCTTTTTTCTCGCCACGCATTTTATAGTTATTTTCAATTTTTACTGTATCTTTAGAACCTTTAGTTTCTGATTTTGATTGTTCTTTATCAGAATTGTTACCGCATGCCGCTAATAAAAACATTACTGCTAATACTAAATATAAGACTGTTTTCTTCATAATATAATATTCTCCTCTTTTGGCTTAATCTGTGTGCTTGATGTGAAATATAAATAAATGCTTTACGTTTAACCCTTCTTTAATTGGCGCATCACCCCTTTAAAGTGTCTCCAAATTATCAATCCTTAAAATATAAACAAATCCTTTGATTTCTTATATGTTCAATTTGAATATTCATGTCATATAAATCACTTAAAACACTACTTTGAATGACATTATCTTTCAAATCTGACTTAACTAGTTGTCCGTTTTTCAATGCTACAATCTGATCTGAATAACAGGACGCAAAGTTAATATCATGTAACACAATGACAATCGCTTTATTCATTTTATGCGCTAACATTTTTAACGTTTGCATAATTTGAACAGCATGCTTCATATCTAAATTATTTAATGGTTCATCTAGCAAAATATATTCAGTATCTTGTGCTATTGTCATTGCAATGTATGCACGCTGACGTTGTCCACCAGATAATGACTTAATATTACGATTTCTGATATCTTGTAGTTGCAACAAATCTAGCGCATCATTGACAATATCATGATCCTCTTTCGTCAAACGACCTTTAGAATAAGGGAATCGTCCAAAGTTTACCAACTGCTCTACCGTAATATTCATTTCAGTATGGTTTGTTTGTTTTAATATAGATATTTTTTTCGACAAGTCATTATTTTTATAATCAGACATGAGCTGTCCATCTATTTTCACTTCACCGTTATCAAAACGAATTAACCTACATATCGCTGAAAGTAAAGTACTCTTACCCGCACCATTAGGTCCAATTAAAGAAGTCAATTTACCTTTTTCGATATCTATGCTAATATCTTCCAATATCATTTGATTATTTATAGTTTTAGTTAAATTTTCAACTTGAATCATTGCGCATTTCTCCTTCTAACTAATAGATAAATGAAATAACTTCCACCAATCAAATCAATAAGTATACTCATTTCTGTCGTAGCTTCAAACACATTTTCAACTACCCATTGCGCACTAAATAAACTAATCCAACTCAAGCAAATTGTCGCAATTAAAATATACTTATGTTCATACGTCTTCATTAGTTCATGCGCTAGATTTACAGTTAATAAACCTAAAAATGTAATTGGTCCTACTAATGCAGTTGACACAGAAACTAAAACTGAGACTATTACAAGTAGAATTCGCGTTAATTTTTCATACGATATCCCAAGATTAATTGCTTCAGCACGACCTAAAAGCAATACATCTAAATAAGGCAATAGTAAAATTGTAATGACTAATAAGATTACTAATAGCACTGCTGAGAAAATAACTAAATTCGAATTAGAAGCATTAAAATTAGCAAACATACTACTTTGTATTGCTAAAAATGACTCAGGATCCATAATCAGTTGAATAAAACCTGTTATGCTTCTAAAAAATGTTCCTAAAAGGACACCAATAAGTAAGATAAAATAAATTGAAAAATGTCCAATTTTAAAGATACCTTGGAATAGGATTAGTGCGAATAACACCATCGTTATAAGTGTTAATATAAAGTTCAAATATACATTAGTAACCCATACCGATTGAATTCCAAATAAAAAGACTGGCAATACTTTGATAAATAAATAAACTGCATCTAACCCCATTATTGATGGTGTCAATAGACGGTTATTTGTAATCGCTTGAAAAATCACCACTGAAGTTGCAATGGCAGCACCTACTAAAATAATTAATATGAACTTTCTTAAACGACTTGAAAATTGATATTCAAATATTTCAAAATCAATACCTACAAATAAGTACAGCATACTAATTAATAACGTTACTGCAATTAAAAGCATTATTTTTTTATTATTGTTGCGCATAATTTTTCCTACCTTTCATAAGCAAGATAAGGAAAATGATTGTTCCAAATACACCTATTGTTAAACCAATATTTATTTCATATGGATAAACAACAATTCTGCCAACTATATCAGAAAATAATACAAAGATGGCACCTAACATCATCGTATGAGGGATAGCATTTTTCAAATGATCACCTCGATAAATTGAAATAATATTTGGTATTACTAGTCCTAAGAACGGTAATGTTCCAACAGTCACCACTACCAATGCTGTAATAGTTGCAGTAATAAACAATGCGATGTTAATTAATTTTTCGTAACTCAAACCTAAATTATTAGTAAAGTCTTTACCCATTCCTACAATCGTGAAATGATTAGCAAAAAGATATGTCAATGCTAAAAGAGGAATACTTAAATATAAAATTTCATAGCGTCCACTTGTGATAATGGCAAAGTTCCCGTTAAGCCAGTTACCAATGCTTTGAACAGCATTCGTGCGCAATGAGATGAAGGTTGTGAAACTTGCAACAATCCCACCCATCATAATTCCTAGAAGCGGTACAAAAATGACATCTTTCACTTTTATAAAATCAATGATTTTAACAAATAAAAACGTACCGCAAATACTGCAAATAACAGCAAATACTAGTTTTAATAAAATATGACCGGTTGGAAAGAACAATAAAGCAATTAAAATACCTAGTTTAGCCCATTCCATCGTTCCAGCTGTAGTCGGACTAACAAACTTATTTTGCATCATTTGTTGCATTATCAAGCCTGCTAAAGCCAACGAACTTCCAGCAATTAAAATACTCATCGTCCTTGGTATTCGGCTTGAGAATAAAATATTCCGCTGTGACTCAGTTAAATGTAGTAAATCTTTAATTGATAGTTCACTCACACCTATGAACAACGAAATAATTGTCAACAATATTAGTAATAGAAGCAAAATATTTCCCTTTAATAAATACTTCATTACAAATTTTTCTCCCTTTAAATTAATGATAATCATTATCATTGATAATATTTCTCATTAATAGTAGCGTTTTTTGACCATAATTTCAATAGCCTTTCAAATAATTTAGTGTCAATTTTATTGATATTTGCAATTAAACTGAAATTTAATTTTTCGGAATGTGTATTTTGTTTGCTTAAAGTAAAATAGAACACTTAAGATTTTGATGTCTGGGAATAGTGGAAATGATAAAAACTACTAATGATTGATTATGTAGTGGTTCTTAACATTAGCCTCAGCTAATGTGTACTTAAAAATAGGAATACATGAGTAAAACTCATGTGGAAGTGATAATTTCTAAAGGAAAAAGTTTTTCTTTATGTTGGGGCCCCGCCCGAACTTGCACAATATTGTTAGCTGACTTTCCGCCTGCTTTTATGTTGGGGCCCCGCCAACTTGCACATTATTGTTAGCTGACTTTCCGTCTGCTTCTATGTTGGGGCCCCGCCAACTTGCACAATATTGTTAGCTGACTTTCCGCCTGCTTCTGTGTTGGGGCCCCGCCAACTACTGCCAATATAAATAACATTGTACATCTTAGAGCATTGATTTCTTACTCAGACTCATAATGAGTTAGATACACATAAAAAAAGACCTTCAACATGTAGGAGACAAGACGAAACGAATCGCTATTTCCCTTTACATGTGAAGGTCTTTTAATTTAATTGTTATTTGTTGTCAAATACAAAGTCATCATCTTGTAATGCTTCTACGTTTAATGCTAATACATAACCATCACCTTTTACTGAGAAGAAGTCATGGTTTTTAGTTGTTGTATCTAAGGCATTCTCAATGATTGGGTTAAATTCACGTTCCTCAAAATAAGGTTCAAAGCCTAAGTTTGAAAGTGCTTTGTTTCCATTATATTTAACATAGTTTAGCACATCTTCAGTGATTCCAAGATCATCGTATAACATTTTTGTGTATGACTCTTCATTTAAATACAAGTCATTTAGCAATTTATACATTTCTTGATCTGCTTTTTGTTTCTCACTTTCAGATAGTTCATTTCGTAAATGCTGTGCATCTAAACCGGTAAATACACCATGAATAGATTCATCTAAAAGAATTTTACGAATGATTTCACCTGATGTCGTCATTTTCCCTTGACCAGCAAGATATAGTGGATAATAGAAACCTGAGAAGAATAAGAATGTTTCTAAAAATACACTCGTAACTCTGGCCATATATTGGTCGTATATCGAAGCTTCTTTACCCCAAAGTTTGTGATAATTAGCAACAATTTTATCAGATTTATATTTTAAATGGGGTTCCTCTAAAACCCATTCATCTAATAGGTAGTTTGTTTCACTAGATGGTAATAGTGTTGTGAAAATATGTGAATAGCTTTTCGCGTGTATTTGCTCCATCATCGCCATAAATGAATAAACTGCTTTTTTCCTTAAGTCAGTCGTATGTAGCATAACTAAAGGCATGCCATCATCTGCTTGATGTGTATCTAAGCCTGTTAAACCAGCTAATGCTTTTTTAAATGTGTCTTGTTCAGCTTCAGATAAAGTCTTCCAACTTGCAATGTCTTTTGATACTTTAAATTCTGTTTCAACCCACATTTGAGATATATTTTGTCTCCAAAACATATTCGTCATATCTTCTTGTGTGTTCCAATTAACAGCTATCATGAATATAATTTCCTCCTGTAATGTTACTCAATAATTGACAAATACAGACATAGCAGTCTAATCATCTGCTAATTCAGACCAGATGATTAGCTGTTTGTCATTTTCAACATTTAATTGTTAGATAGAACAACTTGTACATTCTTCTACACTTAATAATTTATTTCTAGTATAGTAAAGTGATTTTAATCCTTTATAGTGCGCATATACATATAATCTTGCTAACTCACGTGTAGAAATTTCAGAATTAACATAAAGGATCGTTGAGATACCTTGGTCAATATGCGTTTGAATTGTCGCAATTAAATCGATTAATTTCATCTGATCAGTATTGAATGCTGATTTGTAGTACCACATTGTTTGTGGTGATAAGAATGGCATAGGGTAAAATGTTTCCGCATTACCATAAGTACGACGTTCAATTTGGTCAACGATTGGCATTACAGAACTTGTTGCATTTTGAACATAAGAAATACTTTGTGTTGGAGCAATTGCTAATCTATATGCATGATATAAACCATATTGTTCAACATCTTGTTGTAGTTTCTTCCAATCCTCAGAAGTAGGAATAGCCATACCATCGAATAATTCACGTACTTTTTCGAATTGAGGTTCAAATTCTTGAGTTGTATAGAACTCGAAATATTTGCCATTAGCATAATCAGACTTTTCAAAGTCTTGATATTTGATACCACGCTCTTTAGCGATTTCCATTGAACGTTCGATTGAGTAGAAATTCATCATCATAAAGAAGATATTTGCAAAATCTTTTGCTTCTTCTGACTCATAACCAATTTTATTTTTTGCTAGGTAACCGTGTAAATTCATGACACCAAGACCAACTGAATGTAATTCACTGTTAGCTTTTCTAACTCCTGGTGCATTTTGAATATTTGCTACATCACTCACAACAGTTAATGCGTCCATACCAGAGTGAACTGAATCTCTGAATTTTCCGCTTTCCATTACATTAACAATATTTAATGAGCCCAAGTTACAAGAAATATCACGTTTAATTTCGTCTTCAATACCATAGTCATTAATAATTGAAGTTTCTTGTAGTTGGAAAATTTCCGTACATAAGTTACTCATTTTAATTTGTCCAATGTTTGAATTCGGATGCACTCTGTTAGCATTATCTTTAAACATTAAATATGGATAACCTGATTGTAATTGTGTTTGCGCAATTAAATTCAACATTTCACGCGCATTCTTTTTCTTTTTCTCAACATTTGGGTTTGCAACCATGTCATCATAATATTTTTCTAAATCGATATCGTCTAATGTCACACCATATTCTTCTTTAACTGTATGAGGTGCAAACATATAAAAGTCCTTACCTTCTTTAGCTAAATCGAAGAATTTAGATGGAACAATTAAACCAGTTGATATTGTAGATAAACGTAAATCTTCATCCGCATTTACTTTTTTAGTATCTAAAAATTCTTCTACATCATAATGGAAGATATTTAAGTACACAGCACCAGCACCAGGGCGTTGACCAAGTTGATCTGCATAGCTAAAGCCACCTTCAAGTGACTTAGCAATAGGTAAAACGCCTTTCGCTACGCCTTTAATTCCTTTAATTGCTTCACCACGTGCACGCAATTTAGATAAGTTAATTGCAACGCCGCCCCCAATTTTACTTAATTGTTTTGCAGTTGAATCAATAAAGTTAATTGAATTTAAGCTGTCATCCACTTCTAATAAGAAACATGACACTAGCTCACCACGACGCGCACGGCCTGCGTTTAAAAATGTTGGTGTCGCTGGTTGATATCTTTGTTCAACCATAGCAGAAATAAATTGTTTAGCTTGTGCTTTATTACCATTTGCTAGGTATAAAGCAACAATGGCAACGTGTTGATTATAGTCTTCTAAGTATTGACTTTTATCATTTGTTTTCAAAGCGTAATCTTTGAAAAATTTACTAGCTGACATATAACTTGCAAAATTAAACGGGATTGATTTTGCATAATCAGTGATTTCAATTAGATCCGCTTCACTATAAATATCAAACACATTGAAATAAAAATCGTTGTCTACTAAATAACGTAAACGCTCGATTTCAGTGTCGAAGAAGATTGTTTTGTCTTTTACTTCTTCTAAATAAGCTACTAAAGCTTCTTGGTCTTTTTCTAAACTAAAGAATCCATCTTCTCTTCGTTTAGTGACCTCATTATTTAATTCAATATGATTGTACTTTTTCTCTTCCATGGTTTTCATTAAAATTACCCACCTTGTTCTTAAATTCAATAACGTCTTTGTTTTTTCCATGTAACTCAAACTTCATTAATAAAGGGACATTATACTCTTCTGATATCGTGCGACCCGCTTTTGCGAAATTTAGTCCCCAATTTCGATTACCGCTAGCTGCCACACCTCTGATGTATTGATGATTAACTTCTAAAAAAGATTGAACGGGTTCTGGTACTTCTCCAAATCCAATAGTGCCAGTAACGATAATAAACGGTTCATGAACTGGTTCCATACAATTTTCTGCTGTAATCTCAAGCGTATTTTCAAGTTCTGTTCTCTTAATAAAACGACGGACATTTCCAGTAAATGAAAAATATATTATTTTCATTGGATCACCTTCTTTCTTCAACCCTTTTAAATAAAGTAGTCATTCCAATTAAAAAATGCTTTAACAACATGGTTACTATGGTTATCTCAGCATTGTATTAACTATAATGAAGCTACTTATTTTCTCAAATGTAAACCAATTGCATAGATTTATATTTGAGAAAATAGTAGCTTATATGGGTTGAATGTATAAAAATCACTATATGTAGTATTTACATCATTGGATATCTTCCATTTGCTCAGTACATTTTCTAAAAATATGACTATTAATTGATAATAACTATTAAATTTCTGTGTTAAATTACTTTTAAATGTAATTTCTTCATAAATAAAGCATTTGCATACAAAACACAAGATATTGTGTCTTTTTCGTTTCACCAACACTATATTATGTGTTTCATTATACATAAGACACACTATGATTTAAAGTGCCATTTTCTAATCGAATGTTCGTAAAACGTTCCAACTAGGCACCAATACTAAATTAGAAAAACTTGAACAAATTTAAAAAAATTTTTTAGTAGATATCACTTGATTTTTTTAAATCTGTGTCAATCTCAATTGTATCAACAGAAATCAAGAAAAAGCTTATTAGCTTGATACTGAATTGATATTTGTTTTATGTAATAACACAAACATTCATAAAAGTGTAATGCCCTATTATTCCGACAAATAAACACAGAACATTTGTTCGGTACAGTCTATTATAGTCTTTTTATAGTAAATTTCAACTATTTATGCACAACATGTTGTTTTATGCTAATATAAATACGTTAATTTTATATAAAAGAGGCGATAAAATTGAATCCTAAAGTAAAAGGTATCATTGCCATTTTAATTTCGGCTATTGGTTTCAGTTTTATGTCAGTGTTTTTCAGACTTGCAGGTGACCTTCCTGTTTTTCAAAAATCATTAGCACGAAACTTAGTAGCAATGTTTATTCCATTATTTTTTATATATAAATACCATCAGCCAATGTTTGGCAGACTTTCAAGTCAACCCTTATTAATAACACGATCAACACTTGGACTTATTGGTGTATTGTTAAATATTTATGCCATTGATCATATGGTACTTAGTGATGCCGATTCATTAATGAAACTCAATCCTTTCTGGACGATTTTATTAAGCATTGTTTTCTTACATGAAAAGGTAAGGAAGTATCAAATTACAGCAATGATAATTGCTATTTTAGGTATGCTTTTAATAGTGAAACCTGAATTTTCATCATCTATGATTCCATCATTAGCTGGCTTATTCTCAGGTATTTTTGCAGCATCAGCATATACATGTGTTCGAGCACTTAGTACAAGAGAAGCACCATATACTATAGTATTTTACTTCTCCTTATTTTCTGTCATCGTTTTAATACCTTTCACTGCATATACCTATGAACCAATGAGTCAGATGCAAATACTTTATCTATTAGGGGCTGGCTTAGCTGCCGCTGTGGGTCAAATTGGTGTTACATTAGCATATAGTTTTGCAGCAGCAAAAGATATTTCTATTTTCACGTATGCATCTATAATTTTCACAGCAATACTTGGATTTATTCTATTCGGAGAATCTCCAGATTTCTATGCAACATTAGGTTACGTCGTTATTATCGGTGCAAGTTATTACATGTTTGAAAAAGCACGCCGAGACGCCAAAATAATAAAAAAATAAATTTAAAGGAGCGCTTTATATGGCACATGGCCGTCAACAAGATGAATTACAAGATATAACTTTATTAGGAAATCAAGACAATACTTACAATTTTGACTATCGTCCTGATGTATTAGAATCGTTTGATAATAAGCATCAAGGTCGTGACTATTTCGTAAAATTCAACTGTCCAGAATTTACATCATTATGTCCAATTACTGGGCAACCAGATTTTGCAACTATCTATATTTCATATATTCCAAATGTTAAAATGGTTGAATCAAAATCTTTGAAATTATACTTATTTAGTTTCAGAAATCACGGTGATTTTCACGAAGATTGTATGAATATTATTATGAATGATTTGATAGAGCTTATGGACCCACATTATATTGAAGTCTGGGGCAAGTTCACACCACGTGGTGGAATTTCTATTGATCCTTATACAAACTATGGACGTCCAAATTCTAAATATGAAAAAATGGCTGAGCATCGTTTGATGAATCATGATTTATATCCCGAAAAAATAGATAATCGTTAAATGTATCATTTAATAAACACACCAATAAGTTGATTTTCCTAACTTATTGGTGTGTTTTTCATTTAGCATACATAATAGGTTACATTAAAATAACATTTTATACCAAAGTACACCAAAAGAATATTAGTACACGAATTAAACAACATTTTTATAGAAACCTATTGCACTTTAACGTCAATAAGTATATTTTTATATTATCTCTAATTAATTGTGCGCGCTTAATAACAGAATATTCTCAATATTTTTATTTTTTTGTGATTTGTTGGAATATTTAGTTGATAAGGCACAATCAAATTTACTTAAACTATTGTATTAGGGGAAGAAAGGATGGGATGTATACATGACACAACAAAACTCCCATGGAAATCAAATTCAAGACATACCTCAAACAGGATTTTTCGGGCATCCTCGAGGACTAGGCGTACTCTTCTTTGTAGAGTTCTGGGAAAGGTTTAGTTATTATGGCATGCGTGCCCTACTCATTTTCTACATGTACTTTGCCGTAACAGATAATGGCCTTGGAATTGATAAAACAACAGCTATGTCAATTATGTCAGTTTATGGTTCATTAATCTATATGACATCAATACCAGGCGGATGGATTGCTGACAGAATTACAGGTACTAGAGGCGCTACTTTATTAGGTGCAGTCTTTATTATTATCGGACATATTTGTTTAAGCTTACCATTTGCATTAATCGGCTTATTCACATCAATGTTCTTCATCATTATTGGTTCAGGTTTAATGAAGCCAAACATTTCAAATATCGTTGGCCGTTTATATCCTGAAAATGATAGACGTATGGATGCAGGTTTTGTTATTTTCTATATGTCAGTTAATATGGGTGCATTATTATCACCTATTATTTTGCAACACTTTGTTAATGTTAAAAACTTCCACGGCGGATTCTTGATTGCAGCAGTTGGTATGGCATTAGGTTTAGTATGGTATGTACTTTTCAACCGCAAAAACTTAGGTAGCGTTGGTATGAAACCTACTAACCCATTGACACCAGCTGAAAAGAAAAAGTATGGTCTTATTATCGGAAGTGTTGTTTTAGCAATTGTATTAATTATCGTTATTGGTGCATTAACTAACTCATTATCATTTAACTTAGTTAGTAATACTGTTTTAGTATTAGGTATTGCATTACCAATCATTTACTTCACTTTAATTATTAGAAGTAAAGATGTCACTGATACTGAACGTTCTCGTGTTAAAGCATTTATTCCATTATTTATTCTTGGAATGGTGTTCTGGGCTATTCAAGAACAAGGGTCTAATGTATTAAACATATATGGAATTGAACATTCAGATATGAAATTAAACTTATTTGGTTGGAAAACAAACTTTGGTGAAGCGATCTTCCAATCAATTAACCCATTATTTATTTTATTACTAGCTCCAATTATTTCACTTTTATGGCAAAAGCTTGGAACTAAACAACCTAGCCTGCCAGTAAAATTTGCAATTGGTACGTTCTTAGCAGGTGCGTCATACATACTAATTGGTATTGTAGGTTATGCATCAGGTTCATCAAACTTTTCAGTTAACTGGGTTATTTTATCGTACATTATTTGTGTTATCGGTGAGCTATGCTTATCACCAACGGGTAATAGTGCTGCTGTTAAGTTAGCACCTAAAGCATTTAATGCCCAAATGATGAGTATTTGGTACTTAACTAACGCTTCTGCACAAGCAATCAATGGTACTTTAGTTAAGTTAATAGAACCACTAGGTCAAACAAATTACTTTATTTTCCTAGGTGTTGTTGCAATTATTGTTACAACAATTGTATTAGCATTCTCACCTTTAATCATCAAAGCGATGAAAGGTATACGTTAATATTGTTGGCCTAATTCAAAAAACAGTAAGTCATTTAAATGGCTTACTGTTTTTTTATAGGTTTCTATTAATTAAATTCAAGATATCAGTATAAATAAAAGCTTAATATGCTCGTTATAGACAGCTATAACTATATTTTCTCGTCCCACTCTATAGACATCAATGTCAGTTATTACCATTTTCTCTATTTAAAACATATTTTTGGTATTAACAATTAAAAGTGGGTATATATATTTAATGAACCAATTTTTAGAAAGTAGGCTAAACTATGGAAAATAAATATACACATGGTGTCCTCTTTTACCATGAACACAGTGGATTAAAAAATATTAATCAAGGTATTGGGGAAGTTACAACAGCATTAAGTTCAATTTGTAAGCATCTTTCTATTCAATTGAGTGAAAACGAAGGTGACATTATTAAATATTGCCAAGAAATCAAAACTAAAAACTATGCAAAAGATGTAGATATATTATTTATTCTTGGCGGTGATGGCACGGTTAACGAACTTATAAACGGTGTTATGACACATGACCTTCAACTCCCTATTGGCATTTTACCAGGCGGTACTTTTAATGATTTTACAAAAACGCTAAATATAGCACCTAATCATAAACAAGCTAGTGAACAAATGATTTCTGCACAAGTTGGTAAATACGATGTAATTAAAATAAATAATCAATATGCACTCAACTTTGTTGGCTTAGGTCTCATTGTTCAAAACGCTGAAAACGTACAAGATGGTTCAAAAGATATATTTGGTAAATTGAGTTATATTGGATCAACTGTCAAAACACTGCTAAATCCAACACAATTTAATTATCAATTATCAATAGATGATAAGACATATTCTGGCGAAACGACCATGATACTAACAGCAAATGGTCCATTCATTGGTGGTAGTCGTATACCATTGACTGATTTGTCTCCTCAAGATGGTGAACTGAACACTTTCATTTTTAATGAACAAAGTTTCAGTATTTTAAATGATATTTTTAAAAAGCGTGATAGCATGAATTGGAATGAAATTACTCAAGGTATTGAGCATATACCTGGTAAAAAGATTTCACTTACAACAGATCCAGCAATGAAAGTTGATATTGATGGCGAAATTTCATTAGAAACACCTATTGATATTGAGGTTATACCAAATGCCATTCAGTTACTTACTGTCAATGATTTGTAAGCATCCGGAATGATCTTAACCCGATATTATATTAGGTTTGGAGTGTAATCATAAGATTCAACGCACCTTATATTCGTTTTTATTAGCTTTAAGCTATTACCCTGTTTCAAAAACAGACATATAATTTTGGCGCATGCCACTAAAATGATTGATGTTGTATTTTAAATCATAGTGGTTTATGCGTCTTTTTCAAATTCTATAAAAAATCGGATGACGTGTAATCTGCCATAGATTAACACATTCATCCGATTTATAATAATAAGATAGACTAACATTTATTGAGAGCGGGACGGAAATGATAAAGAACGACTAATGATTGATTATGTAGCGATTCTTTATCATTAGTCACAGCTAATGTGTACTTAAAAATATGAATGCATGAGTTACACTCATGCATAAGAAATACTAATTTCTAAAGAAAAAGTATTTCTTTATGTTGGGGCCCACCCCAACTTGCATTGTCTGTAGAAATTGGCGTTCCAATTTCTCTATGTTGGGGCCCCGCCAACTTGCATTGTCTGTAGAAATTGGCGTTCCAATTTCTTTATGTTGGGGCCCCGCAGTCAACTACTGCCAATATAGTGTTGTAGTGTCTAAGACATAAAAGTTCAACCAAGTCACAATTACTTTATAGCCTATCCATCATCTTTACTACATGAAATTTTTCAAGTGATATATTTTTATTTCTCAATATTATCTAAAAAATACTGTTCTACATCTTTCCAGCTATTTACGCGTTCAAATCGATCATCATTAATATTATGCACTGCTGTAAACATAATCGGTGTACCAGTAAAAATTTCAAGCTGTCTAGGATTGTCATCTATTAAATAATCAGCTTTAACGATGTTTTTTCTACCACAAAAAACAAAATGCTGAGGATCTAAAAATGGAAAGAACTCTAGTAACCATTCATATTTATCACTAAATGATGTTGGTACATCCATTGCTGCTGTAGCAATATATACATCATAATGTTCAGTTAATTTTTTCACAACTTCTTGTGCATACGGCATCACTTTAAGATGTCTGAAGAAGCCTGGTTCTCTCAATACTTCTGTAATTAATCCATCATGTTCAGGAATAACATGTTTAAGTTTTTGACCATTCAAAGCTTCCATTTTAATACCTAAATCCGCTCTAAAATTGACAGCATCAATGATTTCTCCTAATGTATCTGCCAATACTTCATCCATATCAATCGCGATTGATTTACGGGTCATTTTAATCTTCTCCTCAAAATATCAGTATTGATTCAGTATAGCAAAAAAGCAATTGATACAAAACAATATCATCTATTGTTGCTTTTTACACTGAATACTCTCACCTCATCATTCACACTGCATTGGGAGTGGGACAGAAATGATATTTTCGCAAAATTTATTTCGTCGTCCCACCCCGGCAAGGTTGACTAGAATTGAAAAAAGCTTGTTACAAGCGCATTTTCGTTCAGTCAACTACTGCCAATATAACTTCGTAGAGCACAGAACATTGATTTATGTCCCAGCCTGCACTTACTATTCGTATTTAAAGTTTGATAAAACTTCTAACATTTTATCATTTTGTTCTTTAAAACCAATTGTAATTCTAACACCAGTTGGAAATGGTCGCGTAATACACCCTACATTTAAAAGTGCTTCATAAAGTTCATTTACCCGCTTTGTTTTTACAAATATAAAATTCGTTTGACTTGGCAAGAAATACTCACTTTGAGGTAATTGATAAAATCTTTCGCGTTCAACACTATTTTTATGTGTTACCTCTTTTAAATATTGTTGATCTTCAAGTGCTGCAACTGCTGCGTATTCAGATATACGTGTCACATTAAATGGTGGTCTAATGATGTTCCATTTTTCAATCGCATGTTCACTTGCTACCACATATCCTACACGTAAACCCGCTAATCCATACGCCTTTGAAAATGTACGTAATAAGAAAGCATTGTCATATTTTTGTTGCAAAGCAAGTGTATCCGGGTAGTCCTCTTCTGTCACAAATTCAAAATAAGCTTCATCTATAATTACTGGTACATGTGGAGGTACTTGAGATAAAAACGAATCTAAGCTCTCATGATTAAAATATGTACCTGTAGGATTATTTGGATTACATAACCATACCAATGACGTATCTTCATTAACTTCTTTTAAAATACCTTCTAAATCGAAGCCACCATCTTTTAAAGGTACTTGTATCACATTAGCTGATTCAACAATCGCATTGTGATAATATTGACCGAATGTCGCTTCACTTGTAACAATAGTATCCCCTGGCGTTAATACAGCTCTAGAAATCATTAATATAACTTCATCTAATCCCGCACCAAATAAAATGCGTGATTGATCTACATTTAAATGTTTACTAATCGCCGCTTTTAATGTCGGTGATCCTGTTTCAGGATAATAATATAACTCATCTAAGTGTGCTGATATCGCTTCTTTAACTTTAGGCGATGGTCCATACAAATTTTCATTTGATGCAAGTTTATATAAATCTCCTTCAATGCCATACTTTTCTTTCAATGCCCTTGGAGATAAACCAGGCTGATATGCTGATAGTTGATTAAGTTGTTCTTTCATAATAAAAACAACCTCCTTAGAATTAACTGAAATTTTAAAAAACTTATATTCATTATATCGCTCTATGTTTCTAAAATGCAATGCTACTATTTTCACATCATAATAGCTTACATTGTGTTTAACATGTCATATTTTTTAATCATTATTGCATGTTTAAATTGAACATAATTATAGATTTAAATATAACAACGCCACATAAGATATAATTTGGTGTTACGCATCTTATGTGGCGTTGGTCGTTATTTGATTAACCCTTTTGCTTTTAAATAATCTTTCGCAACTGTATATGGGTCTTCATTTTTAACTGTTACTTTATAGTTCATCATTTGCATATCTTCATCAGATATTTTGTTTTCTAGTTTGTTTAACGGTTTCTTAATTTCTGGATGTTTCTTTAAAAAGCTTTCTTTAAATAATGGTGCTCCTTGATATGGTGGAAATACGTGCTTATCATCTTTTAACACAACCATATCATATTGTTTTAATTCAGCGTCAGTTGAATATGCATCTATTAAATTAATATTACCTTTATTGATCGCTTGATATCTCAACTTAGGTTCCATTGTACGTATGTTATCTAAATTTAAATTATAAGCCTTTTGAACAGCTTTGTAACCATCTGGACGATCATTAAATTCCAATGTAAATCCTGGTTTAAGTTGATCTTTAACCTTATTTAAATCACCAATTGTACGTATATTATGTTGTTTAGCAAAATCACGTTTTACAGCTAAAGCATACGTATTGTTATACTTCATTGGTTTTAACATAGTCATTTGATATTTCTTTTCAAGACTTTGCTTAGCTTGTTCATAAACTTTTTTCTCTTCTTTTGACTTCAATGGTTCTTTTGTTAATTCGCCTAAAACTGTTCCAGTAAATTCTAAATACCCATCTATATCGTCAGATTTTAAAGCATTAAATAAAAATGCTGTTTTGCCCATACCATCTTTCACTTCTACAGTATTTTTGGTCTCTTCTTCTATTAAAATTTTATACATATTTGTAATAATCGATGGCTCGGAGCCAAGCTTTCCAGCTAACGTAATTTTATCACCTTTTTGTGCAAACATAGGAATAGCGATAGCCAGTATAATAATCATCACTATAACACCTAACGTCATCAATAACTTTTTATAAGATAATTTAGCCATAAATCTTAAAATTAAATCAAATATAATTGCCAATAAGGCTGCTGGAATTGCACCTAATAATATCAACGATGCATTGTTACGGTCTATACCTAATAAAATTAAATCTCCTAGTCCGCCTGCACCAATTAATGCTGCTAGTGTTGCTGTACCTATAATTAATACCATAGCCGTTCTTACACCAGCCATTATAACAGGCATTGCTATCGGAAGTTCGACTTTAGTTAAACGTCTAAATGGTTTCATACCTATACCTTTAGCCGCTTCAATGAGTGATGGATCAACTTCTTTAATTCCAGTATACGTATTCCTTAAAATTGGTAACAACGCATACACTACAAGTGCAATAATTGCTGGCACACGACCGATACCAAATAAAGGAATCATTAAACCTAATAATGCCAACGATGGTATGGTTTGAAGAATTGCCGCAATATTCATTACGATTTCAGATATCGTTTTAGTCTTCGTTAATAAAATACCTAATGGTACCGCAATAGCAGTTGCAATCAATAATGCGATAAATGATATTTGAATATGTTCTATCATTGTCGAAAAGAGTTGCCCCTTACGTTCACTCAATATGTCGAAAAAGTTAGTCATGTTGAGCTACCTCCTTTTTCTGGGACAAATATTTGAAGATATCTTTCCTATCAATAACATATTGACCTACGCTATCTTCTTGCATGACAATGACACGCTCGCTCTCTGATAAAAGTTGATACAATACTTCAATTGGTTGATTGTCATAAACAATTGGATAAGCGCTCATAGATGTAACCTCATCGATTGGTTTCATAATATCCAAGTCACGGATAATTGCGTTCTCTTCAACACATGGCGCAACATCTTCTAAATGACTACCCATAAATTGTTTAACAAATTCACTTTGAGGATTATTTTTAAATCCTTCTGGTGTGTCAATTTGTTCAATATGCCCTTCATTCAAAAGACAAATCTTATCACCAAGTTTCATCGCCTCTTGAATATCATGTGTAACAAATATGATTGTCTTCTTAATTTTAGTTTGTAATTCAATTAAATCATCTTGAAGTTTTTCTCGGCTGATTGGGTCTAATGCACTAAACGGTTCATCCATTAAAATAACTGGTGGATCAGCTGCTAACGCACGTATAACTCCTACACGTTGTCGTTGCCCCCCTGACAATTCATCAGGTTTTCTGTTTTTATATTTTTCAGGTTCTAATCCAACCATTTCAAGTAATTCATCTACTCTTTTATCTATATCTTTTTCTTTCCACTTTTTCATTTGTGGCACTTGTGCAATATTTTCTTTGATTGTCATATGTGGGAATAATGCAATCTGCTGCAATACGTATCCAATATCCCAACGCATTTCGTATACTGGATAATCACTTATTGGTTTATCTTTAAAATAAATATAACCTTCACTTAAGTGAATGAGTCGATTAATCATTTTTAATGTCGTAGTTTTTCCACAACCTGAAGGTCCAATTAGCACAAAAAATTCACCCTCATTAATATTGAAACTAATGTTATCGACAGCAACATGTTTGCCATAACGCTTAGTTACATTTTTAAACTTAATCACTTTGCCACCTCTTTTTTTCTCATAGCATAAAACCGAGATTATATGTATGTATTCCCTATTTAACCACGTTTATTACAATTTTCAAATTTAAATGATTTATCCTTGAACTTTTTTAATAAAATAATGAATAATAGGTAATCTCCAGTTAAGAAATAGTGTTATTTTACCTTGAATTCAAAAAAACACCCAGTAAAACAAGGAATGCTTACTAGGTGTCTTCACTATACTTTGGCTTTATAATTTTGAATCGTTTCTAAAAATGCTGGACAATAATGTTTTAATTTGTAACTACCTACGCCATCAATATTAATCATATCTTGTTTCGAAGCAGGCTTACGTTTAGCAAATTCCTCCAACGTGTAATCAGAAAATATACTTACAGGTGCTATCGTTAATTTGTCACTTAACTTTTTACGAACTTCTACCAACTGACTGAATAATACTCGGTCAACCCCTTCAACCGTATTTATAAATACTTTTTCAGTCGCTTTTTGCTTAAATGGTGTTGTGAATACTTCTACTTCATTACTGAGTAATTTTTTAATTGAAGTATCACACATTAATATTTCATCATTTTCATTTAAGAACCCTTTGAATCTTAATTCATCTATTAAGTGACTTAATTCTGATGTTGTGTAACCTTTCATTAAACCATGGGTTGAAATTTGATCATAACCTTTGTACTTAATATAATCTGTTGACTCTCCTCTTAGCACTTGAATGATAACACTATAACTCTCTTGTTGTTTCATACGAGCGATGCAACTAATAATCATCTTAGCTTCTTGTGTCATATTATATGATTTATCTTGTTGAACACAATTACTACATTGTTCACATTCTTCTAATTTTTCATTCGGTTCAAAATAATGGACAATTGTTGCTTCTAAACATTTTTTTGTTTTTGTATATTGAATCATTTTAGTTAACTTTTCGCCCATTTTATCTTTATAGTCATCATCAGCTTGAGAGACTGTTATAAAATACTCGTGTAAATTGATATCGCGTTCGCTAAATAACAAAATACATTCACTTTTCAACCCGTCACGACCTGCACGACCGGCTTCTTGATAATAAGATTCTAAATCTCCAGGCATATTATAATGAATAACAAAACGTACATTGGATTTATCAATACCCATACCAAAAGCATTTGTAGCAACGACTACTTTAACACGATCAAATAAGAAATCATTCTGCGCTTCTTCTCTTTCTTTATTGCTCAAACCTGCATGATATATAACACTTTCAATTTTCTGGCTTTCTAAGGCTTCTTGAAGCTCTTCAACTTGCTTACGTGTAGAACAATAAATAATACCTGCATCTTCATCATGTGTTTTAATATAATCCAATATAAATTTTTGACGTTGATAAGTAGGATTTACTTTAAAAATTAAGTTTCTACGCTTAGTACTCGTTTTAATTTGATCAGTTTGAGCGATATTTAACTTTTCTCTAATATCTTGCTGTACTTCAACCGTGGCAGTTGCTGTCAACGCTATTATTGTAAAATCTTGAGGTAACGTAAATACTTTTGAAATAACATTTTGGTAACTCGGCCTGAAATCATGACCCCATTTAGAAATACAATGCGCTTCATCAAACGCGACTAAGTGAATCTTTATACGCTGAAGCATATTTAAAAAATATCGGTTTTCAAATCGTTCTGGTGCAACATACAAAAATTGAATTTCTCCATTTGATAATGCTTTTTCAATACGTTGTTGCTCTTTTTGAGTCAAACTACTATTTAAAAAAGCAGCTTGAATTCCCATCGCTTTTAATTGATCCACTTGATCTTTCATTAATGATATTAGTGGACTTATTACAATTGTTGTACCACCTAACAATAAACCTGGTACTTGATAGCATATAGACTTACCTCCACCAGTTGGTAAGACACCAAGCACATTACGATGGTCTAATACTTTGCTAATAATTTCTTCTTGTCCTGGTCGAAACGTTTCATACCCAAAGTAATGCGATAATGTTTGTTGCATCATAAATTGACCCCTTATTGTTGTTCTTTAATTTCTTCTAACTCACTCCATCTTGTGATGTCTAAATCATATTGAATTTCAAGTTGTTCTTTTTCTTCGTTTAATTCTTTAATTTTCCCATAATCTGCACTTGCCTCAATCATGAGCACATCTATTTCTTCCATTCTTACTTCCGCTTGTTCTATGCGTTTCATCAATTGTTCATATTCTAACTTTTCTTTATATGATAAACCATTTTTCTTACGTACAGTTGTAGAAGATTTAGATTGTTGCTTCAATGTGGATTTATTTTTATCTAATGATTTTTTATAACTTTCATAATCTTCAAAAGTTCCGATAATCTTTTCCATCTGACCATCATGAATAAACCAATATGACTGTGCAACTTTATTTAAAAAGTAGCGATCATGGCTTACGGTAATCACTGTACCACCGAAAGTATGAATATAATCTTCAAGTATTGTTAAAGTCTCAGTATCTAAATCATTTGTCGGTTCATCTAACAACAGAACATTTGGCTGGTGTACGAGTAGACGTAATAAATACAAACGCTTTTGCTCTCCACCAGATAATTTATAAACTTTTTTACCATGAGTTGCACTTGGAAATAAAAATCGTTCAAGAAGTTGTGTAATAGATACCGAGGTTCCATCTTTTTCTTTTGCGATCTCACTTTCTTCTCTTAAATAATCAATCATACGAATATCTCTATCCAGGGTCTCATCTGTTTGCTTAAAATAAGCTACTTTAACCGTCTGTCCAGTCTTCAATTTACCTTCGAATTGTTGGTCTTCTCCACTCAAAATATTTAAGAGTGTTGTTTTACCAGCTCCATTTGGCCCAACAACACCAATACGCTCACCTTTTTGAATAATTTCCGTCAGATGTTCAAATAATACTTTATCATTAATAGCCTTTGATAAGTCTTCTAATTCGAACACTTGCTTACCTAATCTTGAATAAGCAAGATTCAATTCACCTTTATCGTCTTTATATTGCTGGTTAACTTCATTTTCTAGGTCATTAAATCGATTAATTCTAGCTTGTTGCTTTGTAGTACGAGCCTTAGCTCCAGCCCTCATCCAAGCAAGTTCTTCCTTATATAAAGCTCGTTGCTTTTGTTGTTGCTTTTGAAGTGATACTTCTCTTTCAGCGCGCATTTCAATATAAGATTCATAGTTACCAGGATATGACGCTAACTTACCTCTGTTTAGTTCAATAATTCTAGTGGAAACTTCATTTAAAAAATATCGATCATGGGTTACGAATAAAACAGTATGAGGATATTGCTTCACATAATTGATCAACCAGCTGATTGATTCGAAGTCTAAATGGTTCGTAGGTTCATCTAATAACAATAAATCTGGTTGTTCTATTAATGTTTTAGCAAGTACAACACGTTTTTGTTGTCCGCCGGATAATTCTTTAATGTATTTAGTAGTATCATGTATACCTAGTTTTGAGAGGATTGTTTTAATTTCAGCGTTATAGTCCCAAGCATCATGTTGATCCATAGCATCTTGCGCATCCATCATTCGCTTGAACAATTTATCACTTTGGTCATCCGCATAAGCTTGTACTGCCTGCTCATATTGCTTGATGATGCGTAAAGTTGTTGTATCAGAACTTAATACTGCATCAAAAACTGTCATATCTTCATTAAGGTCCTGTTTCTGAGACGAATATCGAATTCGATATTGATTTGGATGCATAACATTGGCTGTAAAATCATCATCAATACCACCAATTACTTTTAACAACGTACTTTTCCCTGTACCATTTATGCCTACTAAACCTATTTTTTCACCTTCTGAAATTGATAAATCTAGGTTATCGAATATAGTCTTATCGGCATAAGATTTATTTAAATGTTCAATTTTATATGCTTCCATACCCATCTTCCTTCTTCTGTTGAAATCTCTACGTACTTAAATCAGTTCTATACATTATACACCTTTTTGAAATCAAAAGAAATCGATACCGTTAAGTGTCATAATTTAATATATTGTTGCTTCAACTATAAATAAAACTTGTTAAGGCTTTGATGACTATGCTAATGATCTTTATAATATACCTTTTTATCAACACATATAATGTAAAACATAATATAAAAGAACATAATAAAAACCCGGATTGATATTTTATCAATCCGAGTTCGTGTTTAAATATTATTTTTTAGAGTTTGCTTTAGGTCCTGTTTCATATTTATACTTCGAAGGATTTACCTTTTTGAAGTCTGGATTTTTGTAGAATCTAAACAAATCACCATTAAGCACGTTGTCACTCATTTCGAGATCCTTTTCAACTTGCTTTTTATTCTTTTCGAAATCAGCTGGTTGAGTAGTTATGAGTTCATTATTTTTATTAGAATAAATCTTACCATTAACATATTTATAATCTTTTGTTATAAAGTCACCATTTCTGAATGGAACTACTTGATTATGACCTTTAGAGAATAAATCAGTACCGAACATTAAATAATTCTTCGTATCTATACCAGCCAAATGTAAAATTGTTGGCATTACATCGACTTGACCAGCATATTCATTATTGATACCACCAGATTTACCAGGGATTTTAATCCAGAAACCAGTTCTGTTTAAATCTGTAAATTTAGCTGGTGTGATTTTTTCACCTAATAGTTTTTCCATGGCATTGTTATGGTTTTCAGAGATACCATAGTGGTCACCATAAATCATAATCACTGAATTGTCATATAATCCTTTTTTCTTCAAGTCATTAATATATTCTTCTAATGCTTCGTCTAAATAACGCGCTGTTTGAATATAACCATCAACTGTTGCATCACCTGTGTTTGACTTCTCAATAGTCGCATCCTTTTCATCTAATGTGAATGGATAGTGGTTAGTCAAAGTAATTAAATGAGAATAGAATGGTGATTTCATCTTAGCTTGATAATTAGCAGAATCTTTAAAGAAAATTTTGTCTTTCAAGCCTAAGTTTACAACGTTTTTATCAGACATGTCATAGTATGTTGCATCATAGAATTTATCGATACCAAAGTGTTTATATACTTGGTCTCTGTTCCAGAATGTTTTATAGTCACCGTGCATGACATCAGATTTGTAGCCTTGCTTTTGATCTAAAATTGCTGGTAGTGACTGATACGTATTATCTCCTTTTAATGAAAAGGCAGAACCTTGCGGTAAACCGTATAAACTGTTATCCATTGTAAATTCAGAGTCAGATGTTTTACCTTGACCTGTTTGATGGAAAAAGTTAGGGAAGTATGTGAATTGCTCTTTCCCACTTGATAATTTGTTTAAAAACGGTGTTACTTCTTTACCATTAACCTTTTTATTAATTAAGAAGGTTTGGAAACTTTCTAAATGAATCTTAATAATATTTTTCTTCTTTGCCACCCCATAATATTCTGGGTTAGGCTCTGTTTGACGTTGTTTCGTATAATTTAATACTTTTGTTAAGTCATCTTCAGATGCTAACGCTTTTTGTTGATTATTTTCGATAGTTTTAACACCATCGTATACTGTAAAGTTATACGGTCCTAAATATTTCACTAAATATTTATGGTCAAATGTACGTGTTAATAATTCTGGTCTGTCAGTTTCAGCAAAAGCTAAGTTTAAGAAGAATAATGCTACTGAAGCCGCCATTACGACAGGAACAAATTTCTTACTAAATGCTTTTGTGTCTAACCATTTTGTTTTAAATATTAAAATGAATAAGTAAACTAACGTATCAATGAAATAAACAAAGTCATACCATTTGAATGATGCACTAACCGCACCACCCATAGATTCTACGTTACCTACTTGGTTTAAAGTACTAAACGTTAAAAAATCCGAGAAGAATCTAAAGTACACAACATTGGCATATAATAGGAACGTCAATAAGAAGCCGCCTATGAACATGAACCAAAATGCTTTTTTGCCTTTAAAGAATAGGAACACACTTAAAACCAGTGCTACTAAACTATAAGGATTCATCAATAATATTAAGTTTTGTACTAAACCTTTAACACCTAAAGAAAAATCAACATAATAAGAAAAATACGTCTTCAAGGTAATCGTTATTACGGTTAATAAGAAGAACGCAAAAAGACTAATTTTCTTTTTTTGTGAACTCATGATTCTTTCCCCCGTTATTTAGATAATAAATCTTGCGAAAGTACTTGAATAAATTAGATATTAACATTATGTAGTTAATTAATAAGTGCGTTTAAAAGTTAACATTGTCATAATTATAGTAATTACTTTCAGATTCAAGTTTATAATTTTCATTATTTGTAGCTTTCAACTTTGATTTAACAAGTATTTTGGGCTACAACTCATATTTGCTTGTGTAAGTTTCTTTATTTAATATTATCATTCAATTAACAAATTTAAAATTTGTAATCAAATTGTAATAATAAGCATAGCTCAATTAATAAATATAGAGTAATTTTAGTCAAAATTCAAGTAAAAACACACTTCATCTTTTCATTTTACTGTGAAACGAATTAGAATATGATACATTTCGCAGATAAAACACAGTATTATTTCATTATACATTAGGAGGAAATTATTTGCATCGGACTCGAGTATGAGCTACGTACCAAATATTATTTCATCATTTCTAATTGCATTCTATATTCTATTCCATGGAATAATTGGTTTAACCAGTTACTATACTTAACAAGGTTCTTTTCAGCCGTTAAAATATCTATAAATTGAAATTTCAAACGTGATCCTTGCGGTTTTTGTGCTAATTTCGTTAAATGATAACTTGCGATTGTACCGATTTGCGGGTAGCTACCTAGCGTATAATGATCATTTAATAAGATAATAGGTGTGCCATCACGCTTAATTTGTATCGTTCCTTTTTTGACAGTCTGATACGGTGGCATATCTTCATAAAAGGCTTTGATTTTTTCACCTTCAAGCATCATCCCCATGCGATTTGCTTTGCTCGTTACTTTATAATCATGTTTCACAAATCTTTGAATGGCATCTTCTTTAAAATCTTCCGTACCTTTATTTTTAACGACATGAAATACATCAGACATATAATTAAATGACAAGGCGTATCCATCAATACCCCAATCTGTTTGTTTCGTGTGAGCAAGGTTTTCAAATAACTTATGATGACGAGCTGTATAATCTCTCTTAAGCTTTATTTCATCGCCATCTTGTAATGTTCTACCTTTAAAACCACCAATTTTTACATTAAAGTCGGTTGAGTTAGATCCTAACCATGCATCTAATTCAAATCCGCCTCCCACAGCTAAATACACTCGCGATGTATAACTTGTTTCTCTAAACTTTAAAACATCGCCTTTATCTAACAAATACAATTTATATGGAGATATAGTCATATGCTCAGTGTAAGCTTTGACATTACCCCCTGCTAATGCAATCAGCGTAGGTTCTGTAAAACGAATCGTTGCCATTTTATTAGTCATTTCCAAAGTTGCTTCATTCTTGTTATTTGCAACTAATCGATTAGCAATTTCATGTGCTAAAGTATCAAGTGCACCACATGGAATTACACCATCATGTTCATATCCCCTTCTGCCAAAGTCCTGAAAGCTACTGAATAAGCCACTTTTTTCAATTATGATTGACATCTTTAAACGCTCCTACTTCTAATTCATTTTCATTGATAGGTCTAAATTTAATATTATCGCCTAACTTTAAGCGTGCGAAATCTGATTCTTTCGGATTAAAAAGTGATAATGGTGTATAACCAATAACTAACCAATCATTAATTGTATCCGTAGTTACAATACCGCATTTTTTCCCTTCAAGTACTACAGAACCAGCTGGAATGAATTTTTTCTGTTTACTCGTGTGATTAATATACAATTTCTTATTTAATCCAGTTAAATAAGGAAACCCAGGTGAATATCCCATCATCGAAACAAAATATTGCGCCTTAGAATGTAATTCAATAAAAGTTTCTAGCTTGATTTTGTAATGTTTTAAAAGTGATTCTAAATCCGGACCATATTTCGAACCATACACAATTGGTATTTCAATCAAATCTTGCTGGTTAAAATCATGTTTTATGTTTAAATGAATCGATTCTATTAGTGCTTTCATGTATAAAAAAGGTGATTGTATATTATGGTGTTTAATCATATCCCTTGCGTCATAGACAATCATCATGTCTGATTCTGATGGCACAATTTCTATAATAAATGGATAATTTTGTTCAATTAAATATGAGCGAAGTGTTAATAAATCTTCGGTTAAACTTTTAGATACTTCTTTTTCAATTGCGACTACAATGGCTTGGTCACCTTGACTATATATTTTCATTTGTACACCTCTTCAATATTTGGTTACTTTACTTTCATTTTTAATTATAGAATCGATTGAATAGTTCATTTTACCTACTCACTAAATTTACTGGTGATACATTAAATCCATTGCCCGCACAACAAAAGGCATGAGTTCGTGAATTAATGCGTATACAAGGATAAAGCTTATAACAGTAGTAATTGTTGCTATCAAACGAACAACATATATTCTATTTTCAGATAGCAATCGATTCACTAATCGATAATTTACGTATACAAGAATTAACAACAGCACAATATAAACAATAATCATATTTGGCCCCATTTAATTTTTAAATTTGTTTTCACATCATTTTCTACATTATTATCATAATAATTTTAAAGGCAAAGGTGGACATCGGCAACCTCTCGTAAACTATTTATCAAAAATAAACGTATCTCATTGTTATGATATTTATAAATCAATTCGTTTTTATTAAAGTCTTTTTCAACAAGTTTGTCACTATCTATTAAATAATCACGCATGCATCCTTTTAAGAAATCATCTTTATAACTTGGTGTGTACCATTTTCCATCCTCTTCAATGACAATGTTGCCAATATCAAATTCAAGGACCTTGCCGTCCTCTGAAGTTAGCAATATTAAATCTGTTTCATGATTGTGAGCTAAATGCTTTCGTTCTGTCGTTTTATTATTTATAAAAGTTGGATTAACTACTTTGGGCAACACTTGAAATTTTGCTGTAAAACTACTTTTCTCAGGTAAAGGTGACACTATCGTTTCAAATTCGCTTTCAGCATTTAATACGATTTTAAGTCTATATTGGCCACTGTGATACTTTGTTGTTACATCGTTTAATTCATTTCGCCATGCATGTTCATCAAATTTAAAGTTTAATCGCTCAGAAGAACATTTTATGCGATTAGTATGATAAGTAAGTCTAGGGATATGTCCATTTTCAATTTTCATTGTTTCAAATAATTGCATTATAACATCTCCAAAATCTTGGTTTTTGCGTAAAATTCATTCACTTCATCTTTTGGCTTAGAATCAATTGTAATACCTGCTCCGACTCCATAAATCGCTTGTCCATATTTATACTCAATAGTACGAATCGGAATATTAAAAATCATTTTATCATCTTTAGTTGGAAGTAATAGTCCAATTGCTCCGCAGTATATACCACGAGGTGAACTTTCTAATTGTTTAATATATTTCATTGTATTCAGTTTCGGTGCACCTGTAATCGAACCACAAGGAAATAACGATGTTAAGATTTGAGTTAGGTCTGTATTAGTTTTTAAAGTACCACTTACCATCGAAGTCATTTGAAATACAGTTTTATATGCCTCAATAAAAAATAGTTTATACACCTTAATTGAGCCACTCTGTGATATTCTCCCTATATCGTTTCTTAGTAAATCAACAATCATGACATTTTCTGCACGATCTTTCGAAGAAGTTTGCAATGTTTTATAATACTGTTGATCTTCAGCTTCCGTTTTACCTCTAGGCATTGTCCCTTTCATCGGTTTGCTTATGATAACGTTATCGACATTGTTAAACTGTCCTTTTTGAAAAAATAATTCTGGTGAGATAGACGCTACTTGGATTTCATCTGTTTGTAATAACGCAGTATAATTACCATTACTAAATTGAGTTAATCGTTCATATAAAGTACTAATAGGATAATAAATGTTATCCGTTAAGCGCGCCGTATAGTTCACTTGATACGTTTCGCCTTCAACAATTGCTTGTTGGACACGTTTAATATTAGTCATCATAACCTCAGAAGATTCAACAAATGAAAAATGATGCTTTGATACATAAGAAGTTTGATGTTCATATGTTGAATTTATGCTTTCCGCTTTTTCAAAACTATAAGCTACTGCATAAATATCATCTTTAGCTAATGAATGTGTACACATAACATGATTAAAATACTTTGCCGCTTCGTAACTTAAATATAACGAGACATATCTACCTTGTCGTTGCTGCGCTTGTGCAAAGTGTATCACTTCTCCCACATCAGCCAACTTAGTAGCAACATACTTCTTTATAAATCCCTTTAATTGAATATGGTATTGCTTATATTCATTTTCAGTTAAATAGTAGCGATAATTATATTCTATTCTCACAGTAATCACCTACCTTCGATAAAAATAATTCAACTTGTCGATAACCGTATTCACTCAAAATAGATTCAGGATGATATTGCACACCAAAAACCGGAAATGTAATATGCTCAAATGCCATAATAATCGCTTCATCGTTTTTGGCTGTAATCTTTAAGCAATTTGGAAAAGTCGCTCCGTCAGCAATTAATGAATGATAACGCATTACATTGAAATTTTGAGGCAGTCCTTGAAAAATACCTTCATTGGTATGGCGTAACTGTGTAGTATGTCCGTGTACAGGATGATAGCCGTGAATGATATTTCCACCAAAATAAGACACGATACATTGAAATCCTAAGCATACACCTAGTATAGGTACACGCTGATAAAATTGTTCTAACACTTCATTCAATATAGGATAATCATCCGGATTACCCGGCCCAGGTGAAATAACAATTGCTTTTGGCTTCATATTAATGACGTCTTCTATCAGCAGATTATCAATACCAACAACTTGAACTGTTAGTTTCGTTTGAGTCTTAATATAGTCTATTAAATTATATGTAAATGAATCATTATTATCTATGACTAGAATCATTGTATACTCCGTTCTAAATGTGTTTTATTTTTATAATATGTATTGGATGTAGCTAAAACTTTAAAAGCATTGTCATTATCCTGACCTTGATTTTAACTAATATATAGTATATTCTATTCATCGTACATAAATGAATATCAGAGGTTCCTAGCTGAAACCCTCTATAAAAAACTAGACATTGAAATTTCAAACATTCGTTGGTAAACCTTTAATATATATTATAGGAGCAACCCATTTCTTTCGTCTATCTTTTATGGAGATAGGCTTTTTTTATTTTATAAATTAAAAACGGGCTTATCAATGCCATTAACCTCTTTATTAATATTATTAATGATAGGAGCAATTACAAAATGGAAAGTGTATTAAATAATGAAAAAGCCATCGTTGTCTTTAGTGGTGGTCAAGACAGTACAACATGTCTCTTTTATGCAAAAAAACATTTCAAAGAAGTTGAACTCGTAACGTTTAATTATGGCCAAAGACATGATACTGAAATTGAAGTCGCAAAACAAATTGCACAAGATCAAGGAATGAAACATCACGTTTTAGATATGTCATTATTATCACAACTTACTCCAAACGCATTAACACAACATGATATGGAAATTACTAATAATGAAGATGGTATACCTAATACATTTGTTCCAGCTAGAAATTTACTTTTCTTGTCGTTTGCAGGCGCTCTAGCTTATCAAATTGGGGCTAAGCATATTATTACAGGCGTATGTGAAACAGACTTTTCAGGCTACCCAGACTGTCGCGATAGTTTTATAAAATCAATGAACGTAACATTAAGCCTAGCTATGGACAAAGATTTTGTCATTCATACTCCTTTAATGTGGTTAAACAAAGCAGAAACGTGGAAATTAAGTGATGAACTCGAAGTTTTAGATTATATTCGTACAAAAACATTAACATGCTATAACGGTATCATTGGGGATGGCTGTGGTGAATGTCCAGCTTGTCATTTACGTCAACGTGGACTAAATCAATATCTTGAAAGTAAAGGAGCGCTTTAAAATGTTACAACAAATCTATCCTAGTACAACGCATCCATATCAATTCGAATTAAATAAAGACTTTAATTTTTCGGCTGCACATCACATTCCTTGTGAAGAAGCAGGTATTTGTCAAAATGTCCATGGTCATACTTACTTTGTTAATTTAACAATTGTCGGTGATAAACTAGATGACACTGGCTTCTTAGTGAACTTTAGCCATTTGAAAAAGATGATACACGGTAAATTTGACCATCAACTGTTAAATAACTTACCTGCTTTTAAAAACAAAATCCCTTCAACTGAAATCGTAGCGGAAACAATTTATCAAATTGTTAAAGAAAATTTGGCATCGCTCGAACACCAACCAAAATGTATTCAAGTATTTGTAAGAGAAACACCAACAAGTTATGTTGTATTTAGACCAAAGGAACAGGTGTAACTAATGGCTAAAATTCCTGTACTCGAAATATTCGGTCCAACCATTCAGGGTGAAGGTCGAGTAATCGGTAGAAAAACGATGTTTGTGAGAACAGCTGGATGTGATTATCGCTGTAGCTGGTGTGATTCTGCATTTACTTGGGATGGTAGTGCTAAAGGCGATATAAAACTCATGACCGCTGAAGAAATTTATGATGAATTAAAACGAATTGGTGGCGATTTATTTAATCACGTTACAATTTCTGGTGGTAACCCAGCATTAATTAAAGGTATCCAAGAGTTAGTTGACTTATTTCAAGATAAAGGTATTTTCAGCGCACTGGAGACACAAGGCAGTAAATTCCAACCTTGGATGACACAAATTGATGATTTAACGATTAGTCCAAAACCACCAAGTTCAACTATGACACCTGATTTAAAAAAGTTAGATGAAGTGATTACACAATGCGTACCTTCCTCATTAAACTTAAAAGTAGTTGTATTCGACGATAAAGATTATGATTTTGCCAAAATGATACACCACCGTTATCCAGATATTCCCTTCTATTTACAAGTTGGTAACCCATATTTATCAAACAGCGTAGATAATCATACCGAAAAGTTGTTAGAACGCTACGAGCAGTTGGTGGATTTAGTTATGCAAAGTAATGATATGAATCACGTTTATGTGTTACCACAACTTCATACATTACTTTGGAGTAATAAAAAAGGTGTATAAAGGATAACTTATTTTACTTTTTACAAGTCATATCTAATGAATAACAATATATTAATTGATATAATAGTTGATTGAAGTATAACGAACAGGAGTCCATCATGATTTTATATATATTAATTAATATTGCTATCGTCGTACTTATAACTGGATTCAATTTATATAGGCATCAAATGCAACATTTATCATTAAGTGCAATGTTGTTATCTATTACGATAAACGCCTTTATAAATACATTCATAATTGATAAATATAACTTTATTACTCTGTGTACTATAACGATGTTTATCATTTGGACGATACTACAGTTTTACATTGATAAAAAATTAAAACCTGTATACATTACAGACCAAAAATTTATTGCTATCATATTAACGATTGTTGTCAGTTTAACGCAACGTGTTACCGACTTTTCAAGTACACAATCAATATATATGTCTATTCCATTTTTAGCCCCTGCAATTTTCATCATTGGTGGTATTATGTTGTTTATTTCAACATTTAATAGCTTAGATGAAACTGCTGAAAATAATAACAAAATAAAGAAACTAATGATTAAAGGACTTATCATTATTAACATTTCATTTATCGTTATGATGGTTTTAACACCATATTGGTACTTGTATTTAATCGTCTATCTTATTTTCTTGTTGTTTTTATTGTGGCAAAAGGTTTATAAATTTTAATACCAAAACTATAAAACACTTCTGATATTCTTAGTTCAAAATATCAGAAGTGTTTTATAGTGTTATCTAGTTCAGATAAATATTTTCTCACCTAAAAAAATGCCCTCCTCTTATTTTGACTCCTATTTATTTAAATCAGACAATTATTTTCATTTTCAAATTATTCTTTCTTCAATATTAGTTAAGCGATATTTAAACGAAGTTAAGAATTAGTTAATGGCATATTATTTGCCTTCATTTTAAACTTAACTTATCAAATTGAAGAAATGAGGAGTTAGCATGAATACAAAATATTTTTTAGCAGTTGGTGCTGTTGCCTCTGTATTAACTTTAGGCGCTTGTGGTAATTCTAATTCACAAGATCAAGGTAACAAAACTGAACAAAAAACAAAGTCAGAAGATAGCAATGTTAAAACTGATAAAACAAAACACCTAACAGGTACATTCAGTTCTAAAAACGGTGAAACTGTTGAAGGTAAAGCTGAGATTAAAAATGGTAAATTAATGCTTACTAACTACAAATCATCAAAAGGTCCAGATTTATACGTCTACCTAACAAAAAATGGCGACATTAAAAACGGTAAAGAAATCGCAATGGTTGACTACGATAAAGAAAAACAAACATTTGATCTTAAAAATGTAGATTTAAGCAAATATGATGAAGTAACAATCTATTGTAAAAAAGCTCACGTCATCTTCGGCGGCGCTAAATTAAAATAATCAATTTCTGAGTTAAACTTTTATTTACAACATACTATTACTATACATTACAAATTTTAAAAATATACATTACACTCATTACTCAATGGAAAGCGTATGATTTCACAGCCCCCCTAGCTTGTAGAAATCATACTTTCCTTTTTTCAATATATATACAACTATTAAATCCCATAAGATTGTAGAGCACATAAGTAAAATTTTTTTAGAGCTTGAGGTTTGTTTAGCTTAAGCAACCCATGAGCTCAAACACTTCCTGTTCACATAACACTACAAATCGCATTATGTTGCTTAATCTTATGTTTATATAAATTACACACAATAAATAGAAAGAATGTGAACATCATGAATAAATTATTGCTACTCGTTACATTTATCATTCGTGTGGGTTCAGGTATTGTTATGTTAATGCAAGGCTACGAAAAATTAACGGGCGGATTTACGCTGAAAGGTTTAGTACCAGTCATCGCTAACAATACTGATTCACCAGAGTGGTATAAGTGGTTTTTCGCAAATATAGTTGCACATACGACGTCATTATTTGATATTGTTGTCCCACTCGGAGAGATTGCAATTGGATTAGGTTTAATTTTTGGAGTTTTTGCATATGCTGCTAGTTTCTTTGGAGCCTTTGTTATGATAAATTATATCTTAGCAGATATGATATTTACGTATCCTCTTCAATTAACTTTCTTTATCCTTTTACTAATGAGTCACTCATTGTTAAAACAGATTTCACTTAAAGAAATCATTAATTACTTTAGAGGTCGTAAGAACAGAGGTGAAAAAATAGATGACCCACTTACTGATCGTGGATGATGAACAAGACATTGTAGACATTTGTCAAACCTATTTTGAATATGAAGGTTACAAAGTAACAACGACAACTAGCGGTAAAGAAGCAATTTCTTTACTATCAAATGATATTGATATCATGGTACTTGATATCATGATGCCAGAAGTTAATGGTTACGACATTGTCAAAGAAATGAAAAGGCAAAAATTAGATATCCCCTTTATCTATTTAACTGCCAAAACACAAGAACATGATACCATTTACGCCTTAACTTTAGGTGCAGATGACTATGTCAAAAAACCATTTAGTCCAAGGGAACTCGTTTTACGTATTAATAATTTACTTACAAGAATGAAGAAATACCATCATCAACCAGTTGAACAACTGTCGTTTGATGAATTAACACTTATTAACTTAAGTAAAGTTGTGACTGTAAATGGTCACGAAGTCCCTATGCGTATTAAGGAATTTGAGTTATTGTGGTATTTAGCTTCTAGAGAAAATGAAGTTATTTCTAAATCAGAATTACTTGAAAAAGTTTGGGGATATGACTATTACGAAGATGCTAATACCGTGAATGTCCATATACACCGTATTAGAGAAAAATTAGAAAAAGAGAGCTTTACAACATATACCATCACAACTGTATGGGGATTAGGATATAAATTTGAAAGGAGCCGATAATGGTGTTATCAATTAGAAGTCAAATCATTATTGGCGTCGTATCGAGTATACTATTAACTTCAACTATTTTAGCAATTGCATATATTTTAATGTGGTTTAACGGCCATATGACACTAACTTTGACCTTAACGACAATAATTACAAGCTGTTTAACCTTATTAATATGTAGTATTTTTATTAATCCACTTATACAAAAAATTAAGCAGTTTAATATAAAAACTAAGCAATTTGCTAACGGAAATTACGCAAGCAATGATAAAACGTTTAATTCACCAAAAGAAATTTATGAATTAAATCAATCTTTTAATAAAATGGCTTCTGAAATTACGCAACAAATGAATCAAATTAAATCCGAACAACAAGAAAAAACAGAACTGATTCAAAACTTAGCCCATGATTTAAAAACACCTTTAGCAAGCATTATTTCATATTCTGAAGGACTACGTGATGGTATAATCACAAAGGATCATGAGATTAAAGAGTCATACGACATATTAATTAAACAAGCAAACAGATTATCAACATTATTTGATGATATGACTCATATTATCACTTTAAATACAGGTAAAACATATCCCCCAGAATTAATACAACTAGACCAATTACTTGTATCAATATTGCAACCATATGAGCAACGTATCAAACATGAAAACCGCACATTAGAAGTGAATTTCTGTAGCGAAATTGATGCATTTTATCAATATCGAACGCCACTTGAGCGTATTTTAACAAACTTACTTGATAATGCGCTAAAATTTTCAAATGTTGGTAGTCGCATTGATATTAATATTAGTGAAAACAAAGATCAAGATACTATCGACATTGCTATTAGCGATGAAGGTATTGGCATTATACCAGAACTACAAGAACGTATATTCGAACGTACATTCAGAGTAGAAAACTCTCGTAATACAAAAACGGGTGGTTCTGGATTAGGCTTATATATAGCTAATGAACTCGCGCAACAAAATAACGCAAAAATCAGTGTAAGCAGTGATATAGATGTAGGAACTACGATGACTGTAACATTACACAAATTAGACATTACGTCATAATCCGATTTATTTATAAAATAAAATGCAAAGACTAAAAAGAAGCTCCCATTAATTAAGTAGTTCAGTTTTGGAGTACAAAATGACAAAATGTACTTCAAAATGGACTACTTTTTTCATTTTAACTTACATACCAAATTACATACAAAATGATTTATAAAATGCAATTGAAAATGATAATTGAATGAAAATTTGTGATTTTGTGGTATTATGATAATATAACTTATAGAAAAAATTGCTTATTCAACTAACGGGCAGGATAATGAGAAAAGGTTTTTTGATAGAAATAAGAAATTAGATGGTAAATTAGTTAAAAAGGCTGTGTTATAAATGAAAGTTTCTTTGATTGCTGCGATGGATAAGAATAGAGTGATTGGCAAAGAGAATGACATTCCTTGGAGGATTCCCAAGGACTGGGAATATGTTAAAAATACTACAAAGGGACATCCGATAATATTAGGTAGGAAGAACCTTGAATCAATCGGAAGAGCCTTACCTGACAGAAGAAATATTATTCTGACGAGAGATAAGGGGTTTACCTTTAATGGTTGTGAAATTGTTCATTCAATAGAAGATGTTTTTGAGTTATGTAAAAACGAAGAAGAAATTTTTATTTTCGGAGGAGAACAGATTTATAATTTGTTTTTCCCTTATGTTGAGAAAATGTACATCACAAAAATACATCATGAATTCGAAGGAGATACTTTTTTTCCAGAAGTGAATTATGAGGAATGGAATGAGGTATTTGCCCAAAAAGGGATAAAGAATGATAAAAATCCGTATAACTACTATTTTCATGTATATGAAAGAAAAAACTTATTGAGTTAACGGGTGCGTTAATTGAAGAAGAACAGTAAAGATAAAGCACAAGAGCTTGGGATTACTCCAAGCTCTTTTTGTCATTTGAAATAAATTATATCTTTCCAATCAAATTGTTTATCTGTAATCCCTAATCTTTGAGCAGGTGTCAAAACCTTTTTATCCGCTGATTTAAAAGGGCGACAAAAGTTGTAGTAAGTTCTTAGAATTGTAATCGCAAATTGAGCATACTTCGGATTGAAGTTAGCGTAAATATAGCTCTTCTTATCACCACGAGCTGTTGTTAATGGTCTTTCAAGAGATGATATATAACGTCTTATCTGTTGAATAAAGCTATTGGTCGAATGGTCATTAACATTTAATAGCATCTTTGCGATTTCGTTTGGTTCCAGAGCAGATAAATCCGTTCTACAATCAACTGAATAAAATCCTTTATCCTTAGTGGCTAATGGATGTTTGATAGGGTTATCGGCATATTTGCGATATCTTTCTCCATCTTTACTAATAGCCTCTTCGTGGAATTGATGACTTGTTAGTAATTCAGTTAGATAATGAGATGCCAAAGTCCGTAGAAACTTTGTTTTGAATCCTCTGATATCTCCCCAATCGAGCAGTTCTGCTTTTGCTTGTCCGAATTCTTTTAAGCATTGTTTTCTGCTTTTCGTCTTGTTAACTTGGCAAATAAAATGATGTGCATCGCTCAACCTTAATTCTTTCGTGAATACTCTATAAAAGGCGTTTCTAATAGAGAAGTCATCATCACTAATCATTCGCCATTCGTCGGCATTAACCATTTGTTTAATTAACCAATAGTGAGCAGTTGTAGTATAAGGAGCATCAACATTTAAACCATCGACAAATCTACTCCTATTAGTAATTTTCCCTAATTCGTGAAGATAAGCATTCCTATTTTCGCTATCGTTAGCGGATGGTTCTTGTGGATAATAAGACCAATCTAACCTATCATTTTTACGACTAAAAGTATTGAGATGGTCTTCTTTGAATTTTCTTGTATCTTCATTTAATTCATCCATTGAAATATTCCAATCATAGGCAACATCAGAACGGAACACATATCTTGATAAGACCTCAGCAGATACAACTATATACGTTTGCATATTAAGGTCTTCAAACCCCGTATATTTCTTTGAACCTTGTCCTTTCTTACGGACGTTATTTAGGTAGTAGTGCATCTTGTCCGTATTAAGCCACATCTCGTTAAATTTCTTTGTTTGAAGGGGTTGTGTCTCATATCGTTCTAAAAACTCCAAACAACGCCTATACAGCCACTCCAGCTTATGATAGTAGGTTCCAACTCCAATTCCTAAAATATCACAAGTACGACTGACTGAAACCCTTCCAACAACCATCTTAGCGAACATTGGAAGAATGGTGTTCTTTTGTTGGTGATAAGTAGTGGTTTCTTCTCTTTTTGGTAGAACATTAGTGAACTTCTTACACGCCTTACATTGATAGCGTTGAGATTTGCCCCTACTTTTCCCCCTTTTGTAAAATTGCTTCGGCTCATTGAATGGGGTTGATTCTTCTTCCGAGCAGCCTTCTTTATGAAATTGATAATCTGGCTCAACATCTTGGATGCTATTGATTTCTATAAGGCGTTTAATTTCTTCAACAACAGACCAATTAGATAAAGGGGTTACTGTACAGTTTTGCGATACACCTCTGCCAATAGGATTGTCATTGCAGTACATACCTTTATGACCTTTATCTTTGGAACTACCAGTCATTTTATATCGACTTGGTTTCCCTTTTACATCTTTGAATTTGTGCTGTTCTTTCCCAAAATTACAACAAAACGGATTGATGCAGTAATTATATTGAATGGGATATTCAGAACCGTTCCATTTAAAAGACGTTGGCAAGAACAACATTTTGTTATACCTTGTTGCAAATCGTTTTGGAGTTAATAAATCATATTGTTTAGCCCTATCTTTTAATTCTTCGTTTGAAATCGGAATTTTAACATCTACAATTTCATCTTCCTTCGTGGCTAATCTTTTAAGCTTGGTCATTGTCTATCAACCCACTCTATCTTTGATACCCATTTTTTCAACAATCCGCTTATTACTTCGCTTGTTGGCAATCCATTCAATAAACTTCTTATCGTCTAAAATGTTCAATAAGAATTCATCCACTGCTTCGCTTTCAGTACGCTCTGCATATTCAGCGTATTGCTTAACTATCACCCTTACTTGCTCTGATATTTCCCAATCCACAGACTTAGCGTTCTTATTTTTTGGCTCAAGAAATTGCATAGGAAAATGCACCCCTTTTTGCTTAGTAAATTGTAACCATTTTAACACACCAATTTGCATTCCTACAATAATTATTTCACGTTCGCATTTTTATATACATTTTAACTTACATTTTGTGGTGTAAATTAACAACAAACGTTGATTTAACAATAAAAAACGAGTATCAAATTCAGTTGCAATTTGATACTCATTTAGGTTTACATTTTCACTTTTTGTACTCCAAAACTGAACTACTTACCCATTAATGAGGGCTTCTTTTTTTGTTTATTTAGAATAAACTTTATGGGTATCCTTCTCATCATTTTCAATACTTGAAAGATTTGTAGCTTGAATAATATATTTAGGACGTGCCTTAACTTCATAATATATCCTGCCAATATATTCACCTACAACACCAATTGAAATTAACTGTATGCCGCCTAATAATAAAATAGCTGCAATCGTTGAAAAATATCCCGGAATATTAACACCAGATATCATAATATTGATGAATAAATAGATAATATATAGCACGCTTATTGAAAAGATAAACAAGCCAAGATAAATCATCATTCTCAAAGGTTTACTATTAAAGGAAATCAATCCATCAATACCATAATTAAATAACTTTTTAAAGGACCACTTAGATTCCCCTTTTTGTCTCTCAACATTTTGATACGTAAACACTTTAGTATTATAGCCTATCCATTCAAATAACCCTTTTGAAAATCGATTATATTCTTCAAGTGATGCAATGGATTTAACAGCTCTTTGGCTTAAAAGTCTAAAATCACCAACACCATCATCAAATTGTACTTCTTCTACAAAGCAATTAACTAACTTATAATACAAATGGCTTAATGTTTTGCGACTAAAATTTTCACCACTTCTATCACGCTTTGCAATCACTTGATCATAGCCTTCCATAAAACCTTCAACCATTTTCGGAATATATTCAGGTGGATGTTGCAAATCACAATCTATCATGATGACTGCATCAAATTCAGTACTATGCTGGTAACCTGCAATCATAGCTGCTTCTTTTCCAAAATTTCTACTAAAAGAAATAAAGCTGACATGCCTATCTATTGTGGCAAGATGTTGCATTTCATCTATAGTGGTATCCGTACTACCATCATCTATGAAAAGCATATTATAATCATAGCCTTTCACACTACTATCTTGTGAAAGTATTTCAGTTAATTGTTGATGTGTTTGTGTAATGACTTCCCCTTCATTAAAACAAGGAATGACGACTCTAATTTTCATCTATGTCCATCCTTTTTATTTAAAAGATTTTGAATGTACCTGAGTATTGTTTTATCAAATAGTAAAAACCAACTCATTTATTTTAATGTACACATTAAAAGGCATTCATAAACGTAAAATTTAACATCCAGTTATTTTAAATCCCCAATTTTCACATCATCTGGATTTTTACCTTGTCTTGCATTTCTATTTAAAGCATCAATTTCAGCTACTTCTGTTAATTCTAAATTAAAATCTAAAATATCTATATTTTCTTGAATGCGTTTAGGTGTCTGAGATTTTGGAATAATAATTCTATTGTGTGCTAAATGCCAACGTAATACAACTTGTGCTGGTGTTTTATGATATTTTTCAGCAATTTTAACAATGACAGGGTTGTCTAGTAGTCCTCTATTTCTCATCAAAGGCATCCATGCAGTCACTTTAATATCGTGACGATCACAAAATTCTTGTAATTCTTGTTGGTTAAAATATGGATGTACCTCAATTTGATTCACCATTGGTTTGATACTTGATTGAGCCATTAATTTTTCTAGATGATGAACATTAAAATTACATACACCTATTGCTTTTACCTTACCTTGCTCGTAAAGTTCTTCCATAGCTTTATATGTTTCTAAAAATAGACCATCTGCTTCACAAGGCCAATGTATTAGAAATAAATCAAGATAATCAGTTTGTAAATTTTCAATCGATTTGTTGAAATATTCGAATGTTTTCTCATAACCTTGATAGTCATTCCATAACTTCGTTGTTATAAACAAATCTTCTCTATCGACGCCATTATCCTTTAATGCTCGTCCTAGTGAAGCCTCATTATCATAAAAGTATGCTGTATCAAACGCTCTATAGCCTGCGTCAATTGCAGCATTTACACCTTTAGTCATATCTTCGTCAGAGATTTTATAAACACCTAATCCAACTGAAGGCATCGGGTATCCATTATTTAATATTTGTATCTCATTCAACATCTTTATATCTCTCCAATCTATGTATCTTTTATATCTTTACATTACCCTAAATTTTTCAATAAACTCAATTAATACGAATTATCGCTTTCAATAAAAAATATTCATTAAATCATTAAAGATATTGAGTTCCAATACTATTTTCACTTTTCATTAATTTTAGTCAAAAAAATAACCAACCAAAAATGAATTAAATCATTCTTAGTTGGTTTATATATTAATATCTATTCTGATTTTTCATCTTCATCAGACTGTCCGATAGTAGGTCTCGCTTCATTAAATTCATAGTTTAATATCACCCAAATAATTTGGTGGTTATCGATTTCTGAAACAACCCAGCGATCATAAGTTGTATCCACGTAATCATCTTTTTGTAAATTGGTATTACGAGATTGTAACCATCCACCTATCGTATCAATATCCTCAGAGTCATCAAATTCTATACCGAACTCTTCAGTTAAATCATCCAATAGTACTCTGCCATTTACTTGGAATGTCTTATTATCAATTTTAACGATATCATTCACTTCATCATCATCAAATTCATCACGAATTTCTCCAACGATTTCTTCTAAAATATCTTCCATCGTTAAAATACCTGCCGTTCCACCATATTCATCTATAATAAGACTCATATGTACATGTTCACGTTGCATTCTAATTAATGCATCACTGATACGTGTTGTCTCTGAAATCATTGGCAACTCATGTATATAGTTTGCTATTTTAATCGTTTTTCCAGAAGCGTATTCAGTTAAAAATTCTTTGACGTTAATAAATCCTTTAATGTGGTCTTTATCACCATCATCAGTAATTGGATAACGCGTAAATTGATGTTCTTTTATTGTTTCTAGTAATTCGTCTACATTAAAAGGTTCATTTAGTGTAATCATTTGAGTTCTAGGTACCATTATATCTTTTGCATGTCTTTCATCGAATGAAAAGATATTTTGCATATATGCCAATTCAGTTTGGTTGATTTCTCCACCATTATAACTATTGTTAATAATAATTTTGATTTCTTCTTCTGACATTGCATCAGTTTGGGCATCAGGATTTACACCAAACATTCTAATAATAACACGTGCAGAACCATTCATCAGCCAAATCAATGGTTTCATAATGTTACCGAAATAGAACAATGGTCTTGCATATACTAAAGCAAGCTTTTCAGTATGTTGAATCGCTATAGATTTAGGCGCTAATTCACCAAGTACTACATGCAAATACGTAACGATTATAAATGACACTGCAAACGAAATCGTCGTCGTTAATGCAGTTGGTAAATTGATTGCTTCAAATATTGGGTGTAATAGCTTTTCAAACGTTGGTTCACCAAGCCAACCTAACCCTAAAGATGTTACTGTTATACCTAACTGACAAGCAGAAAGATAATAATCTAGATTAGCAATCATCTTTTTTACTATTTTAGCAGGTTTATTTCCTTCATCTGCTAGCTGTTCAATTCTTGTTGCTCTAATTTTTACTAATGCAAATTCTGAACCAACAAATACAGTGGTTAATGCAATTAATAGAATAAATATAATCAAACTAATTATGGTCGAAGTTTCCAATTAATTCCCTATTTCTAGGGATTCACCTCCATGTTATATGTGTCACTCATGGGTAACACGCATTCAAATTTATCACTATGACTTAAATTACAACTACATGTTATCGCCTTCCCATTTAGACACCCCCAGAAAAAAATGTTATTGCTTCTATTTTATCATAATATAAAGTGCTTATGTTAACAGATTAAATCTATTGCATACATTTAATTATGATTATTTATTAGCTAAATGTGTGAACCTTACCTTGTTTTATTGTAGATTTTACATTCATATCATCATCTAGAATAACAAGATCTGCATCCTTATTTACTTTAATACTACCTTTTCTATCATCGATACCTAATGCAATGGCTTGATTTAAACTTGTTACTCGCCATAAATGATCTAATGTATCACCTGTAAATGATATTAAGTTACGTAACCCATGATTCATTTTTAAAATACTACCAGCAAGCGCACCATTTGCAAGACGTGCTTGTTGCGATTGAACAGTTACTTTTTGTCCACCCAAATCATATTCTCCTTCAGGCATACCTTTTGCACGCATTGCATCGGTAATTAAATAAAAACGTTCATTACCTTTCATACGGTAAGCAATAGCAACCGATGCCGGATGAGAATGTGTGCCATCAACAATCATTTCGGTATGTAGAGCATCATTCAACCATGCTGCTCCAAAAACACCTGGTTCTCTATGCTGGAATGGCGTCGCTGCATTATATAAATGCGTGACATGTTTAGCTCCTCGCTCAACAGCTTCGACTGCTTCTTCGTATGTTGCCACTGTATGACCAATTGAAAAAATAATGTCATCTTTATACGTTTCAAGCGCTTCTTTTGCACCTTCAACTTCAGGTGCAAACGTCATAATCTTTATTAATCTGTTAGCAGTCTCTTGAAAATGTTTAATTTTATCGATAAATGGGCGTACAACGTATTGCGGATGTTGAGCACCAACTTTATTTTCAGATATAAATGGTCCTTCTAAATGTATACCTACAATTTCCGCTGCATTGTGAACATCTTGCTCCGCTTCATATTTAGCAATATTTGTAAGTGCTTTATCTATTTTATCAGTAGATTGCGTCATTGTAGTGGCCAAGTATGATGTCGTCCCTTCAGATAACAAATTTTCGGATAGATATTTTAAGCCATCGTATGACCCATCCATTGCATCTTGACCATAACCACCATGAATATGTATATCAATAAAACCTGGTAATACATGATGACCTTTAGCATCAATCACTTGAATTTTATTTGTCGTATCATTATCAATTGCTGCTTTATCATCCCCTTCTCCAATTGCAACAATCTGTCCATCTTTCACATGAATGTAACCATTATCGATTTTGCCATCTTCAGTATAAACTTTGCCGTTATATATAATTAATTCTGACACGTATAAACCCTTCTTTATTTATAAATTTTCACTTTAAGACACTCATATTTTACTATATCTGCTTCGTTTGGCATAACTTTTTGCAAAATATTAAAAAAGTCTATACATTTGTGGTGTCTATTTCTTCATTCATTTATCTAAAAATAAAAACACCTTCATATCAATTCATAAAAACTGAATTAATAGAAAGTGTTTTTACAGCTTTGTATAAGCTACCGTTAACACGATGTATAAAACTAACATATATTCATTGAACTTACAACTTAATATGAAGCTCTTTGCTAACAATCATTTTACATCATTAAAACTACTCGTCCATTGATTTTGAAGCTTCGATTTCTGTTTCAGTTAACTTGGGTTTGATTAAACCGTAAATTAATGCTGAAACTAATGTACCAACTAGAAGTGCAATAAGAGTTTGAAGTAAGTGTGCACCATCCGTACCAACAATTACAATAATACCACCATGTGGCGCAGTAATTCGTGAACCTAAGCCTAAAGCAATTGCGCCACCTATACCTGAACCAATCATCATTGAAGGAATAACACGTAATGGATCGGCAGCTGCAAATGGAATCGCACCTTCTGTAATAAAGGACATACCCATCACATAGTTAGGGATAATTGAACCACGTTGTTCTTTTGTAAATTTACGTCTGAAAATTAACATCGCTGTCGCAATTGCTAACGGTGGAATCATACCACCAATCATTGCAGCTGTAATTGGTGCTGCATTACCTTCAATCAACGCACCTGTTGCAAAAACATATGCCGCTTTGTTGAATGGACCGCCCATATCAATTGCCATCATAGCGCCAATAACTAAACCTAATAATACAATATTAGAACCTGATAAATTGTTTAATCCATCTAATAACAAATGATTTAACCAAGATGCTGGTGGATTAAAGACATAAATCATCAATAAGCCTGTAGCTGTCACTGTCAATAGTGGGTAAATTAATGTTGGTTTTAATCCCTCTAATGCTTGTGGTAACTTACGTGTCATCGCTTTAACACCTTGTGTTAAGTAACCTGCTAAGAAACCTGCAATAATACCACCAATAAATCCTGAACCACCTGAAATTGCTAACATACCACCTACAAGACCAGCTGCAAAACCAGGTTTATCCGCAATACTACGTGCAATGAATCCAGATAAAATTGGAATGATTAACGCGAATGCACTTTTACTACCAATGTTCCATAGCTGCTCTGCAAACGCATTGTACTCTGAGCTTTTTGGTTTAAATGAGTCTACTCCAAATAAAAATACGATTGCCATTAAAATACCACCAGATATTACAAGTGGCAACATGTTAGAAACACCGTTCATTAAGTGTTTATAGAATGCTTTACCTGGGCTTAATTTTTCTTGACTGTCATTTGAGTTACCTTTTCTTTGACCATCACGGGCAACAAAAGGTTTACGACTTGTATCTAATGCTTTATTAATTAATTCTTCTGGGCGTTTAATACCATCTGCTACTGGTACTTCTACGACATTTTTACCATCGAAGCGATCCGTCTCAACATGAACATCAGCAGCAACAATGATACCTGTTGCATTTTCAATATCTTGTTCAGTTAAATGGTTTTTAATGCCGCTTGAACCATTCGTTTCTACTTTAATTTTAATACCCATCTTATCCGCTTGTTTTTTCAATGCGTCACGTGCCATGTACGTATGTGCAATACCTGTTGGACAAGCAGTTACTGCTAACACATATGGCTCATTAGATTGTTTAGATGATTGTTCTGCAGTTGCAACTTGTTGTGCTTCAGCTTCTGCCTCTTCTTCTTTTGTCACTTCATCATCAGCCTCATCTATGATCGCTAGTACTTCTTCAGGTGATGAAGCATGTAATAATTTCTCACGTACATTTTCATCCATTAAAATACCAGACAACTTAGCTAAAGCATCTAGATGTGTTTGGGCGCCACCTTCTGGCGCTGCAATCATAAAGAATAAGTGTGCTGGTTGCATATCCAAACTTTGATAATCTACGCCTGCTTTAGATTTACCAAACGCAATAGCTGGTGACTTAACTGCGGCCACTTTGGCATGTGGAATGGCAATACCTTCGCCGATACCAGTTGTACTTTGTGATTCTCGATTGTGAATCGCTTCCTTAAATGACGCGACATCACTTAATTTACCTGCTTTGTCTAATTGATTTACTAACTCATCAATAACACCATTTTTGTCATTTGCCATTAAATCCATTGCTATTGTATCTTTTGTTAATAACTCTGTTACTCTCATTATTTTCACTCCCCATCAAGTACGCTAATCGTAACTTGTGATTTTATTTTTTCTATAGCGTCCCGTGTTGCTAAGTCCTCATCAAATGCCGTGGCAGTACCGCATGCGACTGCTTGTTGGAATGCTTTTTCAATCGTTAAACCTGAAGCAATTCCAGCCACCATGCCTGCAACTGTACTATCACCAGAGCCAACTGTATTAACCACTTTCCCTTGTGGATTAACTGCTTTAATACTGATTTCTTTATCAATATAAATAGCACCATCACCGCCAAGCGAGACAATAACAGATTGCGCACCTTTATCAACTAACAAACGACCATATTTAATAACATCTGTGTCTGAGTTCACTGTTGTATTAAACATCACTTCTAATTCATCTTTATTAGGTTTAATAAATAGTGGATGATATGGTAAAACGCTTTCAGCCAATTCTTTTTCAGCGTCGACTACTAATTTAGCACCTGTCTGTGCTGTAATTTGTGCAATTTGCGCATACGCATCGCTTGGAATACTACTTGGTACACTTCCAGCAACAATAACTATATCTTCGCTTGTTGTATTTTTAATTTGTTGTAACAGTTGTTCAAATTGTGTTGACGTTATATGAGGACCCGGTGCATTGATTTCTGTTTCTTGTCCTGTTTTTAATTTCACATTAATACGTGTATCTTCATCAACTTCAATAAAATTCGATTGAATTGCACTGTTATTTAATGTATCTATAATGAATTTCCCAGGAAATCCACCTGCAAATCCCAAGGCAGTTGACTCAACATCCAATGTCTTTAAGACGCGCGAGACATTAATACCTTTCCCCCCAGCGAATTTATATGTTGCTGTTGCTCTGTTCAAACCATCAATTTTAAAATCATTCGTAAAAATGACATAGTCAATTGAAGGATTGAAAGTCACTGTATAAATCATAAAGTCCCTCCTATAAAGTGATACTTTTGTTGGTATTCTTTTAACGATTCTTGATTTAATGCTTTTTCAGATGTGATGATTGTCGTACTTTCTAGCAAAGGTACACGAGCAAAATATACTTTATTAAACTTAGAATGATCTATAAGTACAAATGATTGATTGGCTAATGACATTGCTGTTTGTTTAACTAATGCCTCTTGCTCATCGGGAGTAGTTAATCCAAGTTCAATATCTAATCCATTCATCCCGATAAAAGCTTTATCGAAACAATATCGTCTTAATATCTCCATAGCACTAGAACCAATCGTAGCAAGTGTATTTTCTTTAACTTGACCACCTAGCATAATTGTTTTAATACCTTTTTTAAGTAAAGCTTCTACATGTGTTAAACCATTGGTTACCACAATGATATCTTTCGCTTGAATATATTTAATTAGCTCCAATGTAGATGAACCAGCATCGATAAATAAGCATTCATTATCGTTGATTTGATTAGCTGCTATTTTAGCAATCATTTTCTTTTCATCAAGATTCGTTGCTAATTTTTCAGTTAAATTCGCCTCAACCATACGATTTTCTTTTAACATTGCACCACCATGCACACGTTGCAATTTCCCTAATTGTTGTAGTTTAGATAAATCTCTTCGTATTGTTGAAGCACTGCATCCAGTTCGATCTATTAGTTCTTGTAAAGTCAAAAAATCTTTGTGCGAAAGTTCTTCTAATATTAACTCGTGTCTTTTTTCTGTAATTATCATCATCACCCCATCTCACTCTGTATTATAATGAGTACGCTTTCACTTTTCAATCATAAATTACCAAAAACAATCACAAACAATCAAATTGTGACGATAAAATTACATTTTTATGTTCAAATACTCATTTGTAATGACTGTTTATGATCGTAAAATGCTAATTCAATCAAAAAGGAGTGTGGCAGAAATGAATTTTATAAAAATTTCATCTCTGTCACACTCCGAATCTTGCCCCATACTTTTTGTTGTTATTAATCATTCATGGATAACTGCTCCAATTTTGCCTTTAGTTATTGTAATCAAATCCTCAACAGCTATTGTGATTTGCATTGTTCGAAGCCCACCACTCACACTGATATGACTATAATTTTCACACGATTTGTCAACGACTGTTGGAAACAATGTTTTCATACCAACAGGCGAACACCCACCACGAATGTATCCCGTTACATTTTTCAAATTATCTAAAGGCATAAGCTGCAATTTCTTCTCTCCAACCAAAGCAGCTGCCTTTTTCATATCTAAAGTTTCACTTACTGGGATAACAAATACAAAATGTTCATGTTTTGTATTTTCTAGAACAAGCGTTTTAAATACTGTTTTAACATTTGCTTGTATGAGTTCTGCGACTTCTTGACCAGATAAATGTTCTTCTGGTACCTCAAAGCTATGAACTTCGTATTTAATTTTTGCACGATCAAGCATACGCATCGCGTTCGTTTTCTTATTTTTAGCCATTTCAACACCTCATTTATACTTCTTCAGAACTATATTAACATTTTAAAATACATTACGGATTGGTTGATTTTGACATAACATTTACATCATTTTATAAGTTGATTTCACCTTTTTAAATTAAATTATTGCAAAATAAAAACAGTATATCCAATTAGAATACACTGTTCCATTATTATTTCGTTATTATGCCTTGATTTGAAATACTTACATGTTGCTTACTAGTTGAATTATCATTGGAATAAACATAATTATATCCATGATTTGTCTTAGAAATTCTTTCTAAACCATAATTATCATTGATATGCTTATCTGCATAACGATCAGCAATAACTTGGCACTCTTGTTCGTTAAAAGAATTTGATTTATTTGCATTCACACGATGTTTAAAATGATTTTGCTTTTTCATATTTTCATTCACTTCAGATGCTTTAGCAGTATGAATATTGAGAATATCCATTTTCTTTTTATAAGTATCTTCAGTTGATACATTTATCGCGTTAAGCGTATTAATTGTTTTATGTACCTTAGCAAGCGCATCTTCATTTGTTGCTAATATTAATAAACCAATTAAACAAACGGTTAATATTACAGCAACAAAGCCTAAAAATAAATTTTTTACTGTCATCCCCTTACCCACATTTCCTTACTCATTTTTTATCATCTTAACACATTAACGTTAATGAATTAGGTATGTGGATTGCAATTTAAAAAGAATGTAATATTTGTAACATGTTTATTACTCAAAATCATTTTTTGTTACATATAACATTTAAATATAAAGAGTAAAACATTTAGTCAATCGAATCTTTTTAAATGTAAAGCATCGAATTTTCTTAATAAAATTCATAAGAAAAACGATGCTAATCATTCATAATATTACGCTTTACTTTATATCAATATACACCAAAATACTTATGCTACATATTTTGTTCTTTCAATTTTGCTCTATGTTGCTTTTCAATTAAAACAATAACAACACCTGCTAATGAAACACCTATAGCCATATAAATTGGTGCTTCAATGTGTACATCAAATAACGCACCTGCGATTAAAGGACCTATGAAATTACCCATACTAGTGAATGTCGAGTTCAATCCGCCTGCAAAGCCTTGCCTTTCTCCAGCAATATTAGAAAAATAATTTGTAATGGCTGGTCGTATCATATCAAAACCTATGAAGACAACAAAACTGATTAACATTATTGACCAATAGCCATTAGCAAAAACTAATAATATTAAGACAACAACTGAATATAATAATGACCAAGCTATAAATGTTAACTCTGAGAAATACTTCATAAATTTATCGAAGAAATAGATTTGGAAAAGTGCCCCAAATATACCGCCACCCGTAATAGCAATCGAAATATCTTTAGGTGAATAATTTACCTTGTCAGCTGTGTATAGTGAATACAATGTTTCAAATGCAGATAAACCAAACGATAATACAAGTGTTAAAATAACTGGTGTAATAAACACTTTCCAGTTAATTTTCGTTAGCAATTGTGGCTCTAACTTTTGGAAACCACTTGTCGTAGACTTTTTCGGATCGTGAATCAATACAATTGACATTATAAATGCTAGAATACCTAATGCTCCTGCAAAGTAAAATGGCATACGATGTGAAACTTCTGCCATAAATCCACCAATCCCTGGTCCTAAAATGAATCCAGAATTGATAATCGCTGACATGTAGCCAAAGTTTTTTGCTTTTTGATGGCTTGGTGAAATGTCAGCTATTAAACCTGTCACACCAGGCATTACCATACCAGCACTCATACCACCAATCACTCTCGATAACATCAATACCGAAAAATTGTGGCCAACTGCAAACATAAATTCTGACACTGAAAACAAAATTAATCCTATACATATAATTAATTTCTTCCCTAATTTGTCAGCTAGCGTACCACCAAACGGCGATATAATCATTTGAGATAACGCAAAAGCAGCAACTAGTAATCCTAAATCACTACCAGTTAATCCCAAATCTTTTAAATAAACAGGCAAGACTGGTATTACTAAACCGATACCTAAAAAAATCAAGAAAATATTAAAATATAAGACAAAAATCTGTTTATTCATATGCTCACCTCTTTTTTCTCCATGTCATGCTTAAAGCTGTTATTCTTCTTTTCCACGACAGATTGCAATTCATGCTAAATATTCGTAAAAAGTTTCTATATTGTATTACAACATTGCTACATTTGACAATATTTTTTCTTTGTAATTATCACTATTTTCCATTTAATTGTATAATTAATGACATATTAAAATAAAGGGGATTGATCATATGAAATTGCAAAAAAGTAATCATACTATACTACTAGTGTTGGAAAAAGGAGAAGATATCGTTGAATGTATAACAACCTTTGCAGATGACCAAGACTTAACATTTACATCTGTCAGCGGCATTGGTGCATGTGATGACGTTGTATTAAAATTTTTCAATTTAACAACGAAACAATACGAAGAAAAACATATTACTGAGCCACTGGAATTGACGAGCTTATTAGGTAATATTTCTCGTCTAGACAATGGTCATTTTGCACATTTGCATGCTACTTTCGGTACTCAATCATATGAAACTTTTAGCGGACATCTCGCTAAAGCAATTGTTTCTGCAACTGCTGAAATCATTCTTACTGTAACTGATTTGGACATTCAACGTTCATTCAAAGATGCAGTCGGTTTAAATTTACTTGATCCTCAATAGCACTTTACTTTTTAGTTGAATCAAATTTTATTACAAGTTATCATAAGTGCTTAATCATAAATGCATTCTCGTTTATTAATATACTTCAACGAGTTAAATTAAATTTTTAATTAGGAATTGAATGCGTTTATAACTATCACATTTGAATGAATAACTTTTTCATTAGAAAGTAGTGTTTATTATTGATGCAATCTCGATACATCGCTAGAATTTACTTTTTAATTTTATTTATCGTCTCCCTTTTTGAGACTAAAATTTTTCAATTTATGACTTTAAATTTGTTTTTAGCATATATACCTTTTGAGCTTAGTCTATTATTACGATTATTCAAACCGAATAAAAAGTATGAATGGCCACTCTTTATCATATATAGTTTTATATTTGTGTTACTTTTACCAAATACATTTTATATGGTAACTGATTTAATCCATTTGAACCAATTTCAATTCAACTTTTACGCAGGACTAAATTTAAGTGAGTGGAAATACTTTACCTATTTACTGCTTGGTGTCTTCTTAGCGGTTTATGTGATGATTTTAATCTATTTTGAAATACTAACATTGACTTCTCACCGTTGGCTTAATAGATTAATTGTTGTCGTGCTAATGTTTTTAAATGGATTCGGAATTTATATTGGTCGTTTCTTACGCTTACATTCCGTTTATTTCTTTAATGAGCCCTTACATGTTCTAAATCACATTCTAGAAAGTCTAACGCTTAAAACTGCTATGTTTGTATGTTTTATGGTTGTCATGCAAGCAGCAATTCTATTATTTGGAAAAGGAGTGCGTTTGAACAAGTGACAATAAATATAATCGTTTTAATAGTATCTATCATTGTCTTTCAATTGATTATTGGACACATATGGCATGATATTGGTTTAAGTTATTTAAGAAGTATCTTACTCATGATGCTGCCATTTGGACTAGGTGTATTTATACAACAAGTGTCGTATTACGAACGACAATATCCTAAATGGCAAGTGCCTCAAAACATAAAAGTTAGATTGAAATATATTTATCTCGCTACGTTTTTAGAGTATGTCGTACTATACCTCACTTTATTTACGGACATACTAAGATAACATCAAATTAATAAGAAAACTAAATACAACTTATATATTTGAGGAAAGCCAATTTCTATCACATCAATAATAGAAATTGGCTTATTTATATTGCTTAAGAACTTTATATTCTGCTCCAGATTTTACTCATGCCAGATCTATCAATTGAGCCGAATTAGTCTAGCGCTTTAAATGTAGCTAAAACTTGTGTACGTTTTTCTTGATGATCTACCATTTGTCTTGGATAATGACTACCTAATTCAATCCCCTGTTCAAAAAGGTTGGACTCATTGCGTTGTGTATCATGCAAATATTTTGCATCAATTTGATTAAAAATCGGAAGATATGTTTTGATATACAAAGCTTTAGCATCAAAGCGTTCACTCTGTCTTATTGGATTAAACATTCTAAAATACGGCACTGCATCCGTACCTGTAGAAGCAGACCATTGCCATCCATGAATATTTGATGCTGCATCATAGTCAATAAGGTGCTTTCTAAAGAATTTTTCTCCCCATGTCCAATCTATAAATAAATCTTTGGTTAAAAATTGCGACACAACCATTCTCATTCGATTATGCATAAAACCAGTTTGTGTCAATTCCATTATTGCTGCATCAATGATTGGAAATCCTGTTTGCCCTTCGCACCATGCATTAAAATCCGCTTCATTTTGCGACCATTTTATCTGTCGATATTTAGGTTTGAAAGCTTGGTATGAGGTTTCAGGATACTGTGTCATTAACACATAATAAAATTCTCTAAAAATGAGTTCACGTATAAATGCTTCATAGTTTGCCTCATCTTCATCATAACGCGCCAATAAATCATTAAAAATTTCAATAATATCTAATAATCCATATGCTAAAGCAACACTTAGCTGACTTGTTAATACTTCAGGTAAATAGTCTCTTCCGCTTTCGTAATTCTGTATATCTTGATCTAAAAAATGTTGCCATTTATTCTGTTCAATTATTTGTGAGGATCCAAATGCTATGTCATCAAACACTAAATCATCAGGTGATGCAATGACAAAGTCTTCGAATGATTTTAAATCATAGTGATATACGTCTCTATGCCTCAAGTAAGGTCGCCATTTTTTATAGAAACTAGTAAAAACTTTGTATGGCTCCCCTTGTTGATTCATTGTTTTACTCGCTTTAAAGTAATGATTCCCACGTATCAAAGTAACGGCAATGCGTGCTTCATTGAATAAAGAACGTTGATGTAAAATATCATATTCTTCAAGATGATAACTCATAATATCACCCGCAGTCACTACTTCAGAGATATTGTTTTCTTTACAAAATGAAATGATATCGTCATAAGACATGACATAAGGTGTGAGCTTTTCTGCGTGCAACGATTGGTAAAAGCGCTGCAAAGTACCGCGATAAAACTGTGCTTTCAAATCAGAAGCTGAAGACATGTCCTCTTCCGGAATGATAAAATAACATGCATCAATGTCTTCTTTTTGTTGATAAATATATTCAAATAATGGATTGTGTTCCATTCGAAACATTCGATTTAATAACACAGCAATTGCCATAAACAAAACACCCTTCAATTATCTTTTTATTTTATTAAGCTTTTTGTCACTTTAAAATAACCTAGATTCTTATTTATATTTTTAATTAAAGCAAACCTAACCATTTCCAATAAGTCATGCTAAAAACTATCACTAGAATATACCCTACAATTGTCAATGGTATACCTGCCTTCAAGAAATCTTTAACCGTAAAAGTACCAGTGCCATAAGCCAACATATTTTGAGGTGCACTAACAGGTAATAAGAAACCAAAACTAATAACAAATTGTTGAATTAAAACAAATCCTATAGACTGGTCTCCTAAGTGTAACGTAGAGGTTAGCGAAATAAAAACAGGTATTAACGCTGATGATAAACTTGTTGCACTCGCAAAGCCCAAATGAATCAATATATTAAAAAGCGTGATAAGTGCAATTGTCGCGATAATAGGTAAATGTTTTAAACCTAAAACACCAAAAGTTTGATCACTTAACCATTGAGCTGCACCTGTTTTCAAAAGAACGTTCCCTAGTGAAATACCTACACCAAACACGATAATTGTTCCCCATGGTATTTTATTTTCAACATGTTTCCATGTCATGACACCAATTTTCGGCATTAACATAACACCTAAAGCAATAATAGTAATGGATGCAGAGTCAATCGGATGTAATACTTTTTCAGTTGACCAAAACAGTAATAATAACATCGATATAACAATTAAACGCCATTCACGTGGGCTAACGGGGCCAAGTTTATGCAATTCTTCTTTTATTAAATCTTTACCACCTTCTATTGTATTAATTTCTGGAGGCATCACTTTAATCATGATGAAATATAAAGCTACGGACATAACTATGGACCAAGGCGCTGCATATAAGAACCACTCGCCCCATGAAACATCAAATCCTAATTGATGGTTTATAAAATTAATCGCTACGATATTTTGTGCTGCCGCCGTTTTGATACCAATATTCCAAATTGACACAGCTTGTACTGAAGTAATTATTAATAAAGACGCTAACTTGCTATCTTTGGAAACTTTAAATGCCGCAATCATACCCAGCAAGATTGGTACAACTGCCCCTGCTCTAGCTGTTGCAGAAGGAACGAAAAATGCAAGTACAATTGAAACGATAATTGCTCCAATAACTATATTTCTAGTTTTATTACCAACAATTGATAACACTAAAAGAGCTAGTCTTTTATGCAAATTCGTTTCTTGCATAGCAGCAGCCAAAAATAATGCAGCTGCAACGAGAGCTACAGCTGAAGTTGCATATCCACTAAACGCTAATGATAATGCATGATTAGTTCCTAGAAGGTCACTTCCAGCTAAAATAGCACTGCCACTTTTCGGATTACCTAGCTTCTCCCCTAAATTTTGAACCGGGCTAAATCCTAAAAGTAATATCATTAAGCCAATAATTAAAGTTGCTGACACCGGATATGATACAGCTTCCGTTACCCACATAATAACTGCAAAAGCTAAAATAGCTAGTACTGCCTTAGCCATTATCGGCAGACTTGAAGGTGCCGGGAGTAATAGTACAACTATAAGTATTATAAAACTCATGACAATCCAAAATGGCTTGTATTGCTTTTTTGTCTTTTCTTTCTTTTGTTGTTCATGTTCCACTACATGTTTTTCTTCTGACATAACAGTCACCCCTTTGTTTAATCTTAATTTAATTATAACAATTTTTTAAAACATACATTTTTAATTTATGCAAAATACACAATTTTATCGAAATATTTTGTAAATAATATTGCTAGGTGATGAGTTATCTCGGTTAATTACAAAACGATATCTAAGTTTAAATATTAGATCATAAAAAAACTATCTACTGAATATCCTCATAGCATCATTTTTCTAAGCAAAAGTTAAACTTAGTTAGATAAAATGCAAATGAGATTATTGTAGATAGTCTCTTTTTAATATTTAAAAATGATTAATGCCATAAACATAAATAATTCCAAAGAATGCCGCGCCACTAAGCACTGTTAATATAAGACTTAGTAACAATGTGCGTTTATAATGTTTAATAAATGCTATGAACAAAATGACTACATTATACGCAAAGAAAAGTCCGAATAATGTCATTGTTATTTTCAAATCAGAATAGAAAATATTTAATAGTAATACAATGACTGCATAAATTAAATACGGAATAACTATAAATTTGCGTTCAAATCTTAATTGTTCGAAACGTTTATCTTCGTTTGTCATGATATGCTCCTTTATGATTTAAAAGTAAATAAGTTTACGGAATATCTTGTCCGATAATAGCGGTGTAAATGTCAAACCACGACTGATCATCTAAATTAAGTTGTAGCCCTTCGATTGCTTGATCAATACGCTTTAACTGACTTGTTCCAAGTATCGGCATGATACGATGCGGTATTTTTACTAACCATGCTATCATCACAGCTGTGTCACTCACACCATATTTGTCAGCTATTGATTGAACAACTTTCATAATACGTTGCGCTTTAATATCTTCCTTGTCGAAAATTTTACCGCCTGCAAAAGGACTCCAAGCCATAATTTGAACATGGTTTTGATACATTGAATCCATTGTTCCATCTTGTAAACTATCAACGTGATATGGCGATAATTCTAATTGATTGATGCTAATATGTAGTCTTTCTTTCATAATATATTGATTTAACAATTGGTATTGTGAATGATTAAAATTCGACACCCCGAATGACTTCAACTTACCTTGTTTAACAAGTTTAGTTAATGCATCAGCAACTTGTTCTGGATCCATCAATGGTGAAGAACGATGAATGAGTAGACTATCTAAATAATCTACATTCAAATTGATTAATGACTGTTCAACAGATTTCACGATGTGCTTACTACTCAAATCATAACGATGTCCATTTGTAAAATCAAATTGCTTAGAAGGCAAAATGATACCACATTTCGTAACAATTTGAATTTTATTTCTTAATTCGGGTGATAAATCCAAAGCATTACCAAACAGTGATTCACATTGATAATCCCCATAAATATCAGCATGATCCATCGTTGTAATTCCACGTTCAACTAATTCATTTATAAAATAATTTAACTCTTTCGCAGTCATCTTCCATTCATTTGCACGCCAAAAACCTTGTACAAGCCTAGAAAAATGAACATAGTGATTAATCATTATTTGTTCCATATCTCATCCACTCCATCCCTCAATGTCACAAAATATTCACAATAAAAGTATTAAGAAATTAATGTGCTATTTCCGTTAAATTGAAACAACACATTTTCTGATTTACGTAAATTGTAGCATATCCAATTGATTACGTATGTGATTTGTATCTAAAGTTTCACCAATAATAACAATCGTTAATGGTAATTGCATGCCAATTATTCCATAGTCTGGTAAACCATATGCATATTGAAATTCATAAATTGCATTTGGTTGATCTCTAAATGACACATAACCTTTCAAACGTAGAACAGATTCCGGTAATTTCATTATAAATTGATAAAACAATTGACGATCAATCGGACCTGTAAACGTGTAAGTCATACTTTTAATCCCATGATGATGGTGATGATGAGACGATATCTCTCTGTCTTTAACAGTTAAGTCCAATTCTTCCAACGAAACTTTTCCATAGGTTGTTTTATATGTTGGAATACTTGCACAAATCATACCTAATTGCTTATCAATTCTCTCAAGACGGTCATCAGTTATAAGATCAATTTTATTAATAATAATCATGTCACTTAGTTTCAACTGATCTTCCATCAGCGAAACTGTATTTTCGGTATATTGATGACGTTCTAAAAATCGAGTCGCATCTAATACACCATAAATAATCGGCTTTTCAAAGAAATTAACGATTTGCGGATCTTGACATGCAACTAGTAATTCCAAAGGATGCGCAATGCCTGTCGTTTCTATGATGACATGATTAACGTCCCCTTTTAAAGCAATGGCTTTTAGTTCATAGACAAGTTCTTGTTTAAGATCGCAACAAACACAACCATTAATCAATGAATGGACTTCAATTTCATTTGAAATACTATTGCTATCAATATCAAAAGTACCGAATTCATTCATGATGATTTTAATTTTCTCATCATTTTTTAATAATTCACTAATATAATGTGTCAGTAACGTGGTTTTACCACTACCCAAAAATCCGTTAATTATGGATATTCTTATTTTTTCATCTTTATTATTTTTCATTTTATATTCTCTTTTCTATTACAGTTATTTTTAAAAATGATAACATATATATTAAATTATCTTTTTGCTTGATTTAATCAAAAATATCTTCTAAACTTTAAACATACTTTAATTTTAGCATGGCATTGAATCAAAGAAAGTTGTGAATTAATAAACAATCAACTTTTTAATGATTACCAATCCGAAAAGAGAAAAAAACGGATAGTATGTCTGGAGGAGAACTTTAATGTCTGATCAACATAATTTAAAAGAACAGCTATGCTTTAGTTTGTACAATGCTCAAAGACAAGTTAATCGCTACTACTCTAACAAAGTTTTTAAGAAGTACAATCTAACATACCCACAATTTCTTGTCTTAACAATTTTATGGGATGAATCTCCTGTAAACGTCAAGAAAGTCGTAACTGAATTAGCACTCGATACTGGTACAGTATCACCATTATTAAAACGAATGGAACAAGTAGACTTAATTAAGCGTGAACGTTCCGAAGTCGATCAACGTGAAGTATTTATTCACTTGACTGACAAAAGTGAAACTATTAGACCAGAATTAAGTAATGCATCTGACAAAGTCGCTTCAGCTTCTTCTTTATCTCAAGATGAAGTTAAAGAACTTAATCGCTTATTAGGTAAAGTCATTCATGCATTTGATGAAACAAAGGAAAAATAATTAACTTTTGTCATGACAATTAAAGTAATGTTTAGAATTTATTAAGAATAGAAAAACAATTAGCACGCGTAAGCTTGTTAGTTAAAAAACTGCTTGAAAGGTTTCTTAGCCTATCAAGCAGTTTTTTTATGCATTATATTGAATCATATTCCATAAAGCACCTTGATTAGCGAGTAATTGTTGATAGTTTCCCTTTTCAACTATTTTACCATTTATCATCACAATGATGGTCTCAAAACGTGACAATAAAGTTAAATCGTGTGTAGCAACAATTAATGTTTCTGCATGTGCTTCAATTAAATCCATAACTTTTAAACTATTTTGTTTATCTAATGCAGTTGTTGGTTCATCTAAAATCCATGTTGATGCAGTATCTTTTAATAACATCCTTGCAATCGCTAAACGCTGAATTTCTCCGCCAGATAATGTATGACCATCTAAGTCAATTTGACGTTCTAGTGCCAAATGTTCTAAATCTAATTGCTTAAATATTGCTTGCACCGCTTCATCTTTTTCATCGGTAAATAAATTTTGACGTATTGTACCATCAAATAATTGTTGAGATTGTAGCAAGACATTTAACGATTCAAACTTATCTTTGTCATCTATTTCAAACATATCCATATTTTCGAAACGAATAGAGCCACTATCTAATTGATATAACCCAGCCATAATTTGTAGTAATGTACTTTTTCCTGAACCAGAAGGCCCCACAATCGCAATCTTTTCGCCTCTATTAACATTAAAATTAATATCCGACAACACATACGTTTGCTGGTTCCAATACTTAAAACTAGCGTCCTTAACTTCATAAATGTTCGTTGCATCATACTTATCATTAAGACGGTTTTTTCCATTAGTAGAAGGTACAGATATCACTTCATTAATATCATGCAATGCTTGGTCAGTATCCGCTTTATAATACGCGACATTTGTCATTGGTACAGCTTGTTCAAATAAAGTTAAGACCATTAAAACTATACTCGTCATATAAATAATATTTAGTTGGCCTGCATTAATTTGAATTAATCCTAGAACTAAACTACCAAAAATCGAAAGCATAGCAATAATATTTAATATAAAATCATAAATCGTTAAAAAGCGTTGCTCTTTAAGTTGTAATTTATCAAAATGATTTAATTTAGCCATCAAATTATCTCGATAATGATTAATTTGATTAAATCGACGTAGTTCATCCATACCAGCTTTATAATCATAAAAATGATTTAAAAATCGGGCCTGTTCATTAGCTGCATGTTTCTTTAAAGTACGTGCTTTTTTTGAGCTTAACCAAGGAACAACGAGTAAAGTAAACAACATGCTAACCATAATCAATAGCGCATGGCCGATTGAAATGAACGCCAAAACTATGACTGTAACTAGCGCTGTCAAACCGATGACGACTGGTGGATAATAAACACGTAAATATATATTTTGTAATGCCTCAACACGACTAATCATACGTGAAATTAAATCACTAGAACTCAGTTTACGGTAAACATTAGGAATGACATTTACTAATTTACCGAAAAACTGTACCCGAATATCACGTAGCATTGTAAATGTAGCTTTATGAGAAATAAGGCGCTCTACGTATCGAGTAATAGCTCTTAAAAACCCAAACAATTTTACTGTAACGACTAAAATCATCAGAGCGTATAGTGGCGCACCAAGTGCACTTTGTGTCACCATATAACCACTTAAGAAAAACATGGCGAGCGCAACTAAACTTCCACAAACACCAACAACTATAGCTAACAATAAATCCTTATCTACTTGAAATTTTAGTCGTGTTTTCATAAGTCATCACCATTTTCTGTTATATTTACTGAAATATTGCGATCATCAGCAATCAGTCTTCCATTTTCTATATACAAGCGTCGTTGTAAATGGCGAATTGTATTATCTCTATGTGCAATGACAATCATCGTTGTATCTTTAAAATGTTGAAACAGAACGTTCTGAATCATGTGTTCTGTTTGAATATCTAAACCAGTTGCAGGCTCATCAAATATAACGAGATCTGGCTTCATAACTAAAAGACGGCAAAGTTCTATGCGTCTCATCTGTCCACCAGATAACATTTCGCCTCCTTCACCTATTATTGTGTTAATGCCTTTTGTGAAAGATTGCACTTTGTCTAATAAACCTACTTCGTCTAGCACTTCTTCAATAGTATTATTTTCTATATCTTTAAACATCGTAATATTCTCTTTTATAGAAGCACTGAAAATATATGGCTGTTGACTAAGTATTCCTATATTTAAATCACGCTGGTTTGTACTTATAGTACCTATTGTTGGCTGATAAACACCTGCAATTAGATGTGTCAAAGTGGATTTACCTGCCCCGCTTGGACCTACAAGTGCAATTTGATCACCATTATATATTTCCAAATTTAAATCATTTAATACCAATCTATCAGAATTATCATATCGAAATGATATGTCTGTTAACTGAATAAATGGCTTTTGATTTTCCTCATACTTTAATAGAAATTCATTATTATTGTTCGGTTGTTCTAAAAACTCAAACACAACGTCACTGGCACCTTCACTTTGTTTTCCAGTATGGAACGCTTGCCCTAAGTCCTTAATTGCATTATAAAATTCAGGCGCTAAAATAATCGCAATTGCCGCAGTTTTAAAATCAATATTATGAAATACTACTAAGCTTAGCGTTGCTTCCAATGCAACCAATCCAATACCTAACATACTTATAAATTCGAGCATTAATCCCGATAAAAAAGCACTGCGTAAAATGCGCATTGTTAAAGTTCTAAACTGAGTACTATCGTCGTAAATATGCTTCTCTGTTTGCTCTGTACGATTAAATAGCTTTAACGTCACTAAACCTTTAGCAATATTTAAAAACCGTTGACTAAATTGATTCAAATAAGTCATTTGATCTTTTGACTCATCTCGCGTTTTCAAACCGAAAATAATATAAAACAAAGGAATAAATGGTGCAGTTATTAACATAATTAATGCGGTATTGAAATGGATGAAAAACATTGCAATGATTATGATGAGCGGAACCATCATTGATTTGAACACTTGAGGCAAATAACTCTTATAAAAAGGTGCTAAACCATCAATGTTTTCTGTGAGTATAGTCATTTGTTCACCGATTGGATGACCATTATTTTTATAAATAACCCGCTGTCTAAGCATATGCTTAACTTTAAATGCTAATGTATCACCTAACCATTGATTTAGAAATTGCACAGTTGCTCTTAAAAGTAAAACACCTAATAAAATAAATAATACAATCCATAAACCTTGAAATTGATGTCTTATAATTTTAGCTAAAAAATCTGCTATTAAAATATTTTGCGTTATAACGAGTATGCCGAGACCAGTACTGACCAAGAACATGAGTACCGGAAAAATTTTATATTGAAACAGTATTGTTGTTAATTTTTTCACAATTATATCACCTAAACCTATTATAAAAGGTTTTCCTTAAAATCAAATTAAATAGCTCAATAAAATATTGTAGTTTTACATGTAAAAGAAAATGAATATATACATCTTTAGTCTAGTATTATAACTATAACTAGCATGTCTTTAAATGAATATGCTATCATGATATGGTAATTTTGATATTTAAATAAATTAAATTGAGTAATGAAAGTGGGTACATTATGTTTATCATTGAATTAATAAAAGGTATTATCTTAGGGGTCGTCGAAGGATTAACAGAATTTGCACCTGTTTCCTCTACTGGACATATGATTCTAGTTGATGATATGTGGTTAAAATCATCTGAATTTTTAGGTTCTCAATCAGCATTTACATTTAAAATCGTCATCCAATTAGGATCCGTCTTTGCAGCAGCATGGGTGTTCCGCGAACGCTTCTTAGAGATTTTACATATTGGTAAACACAAACATGTTGAAGGAGATAACAATCAACAAAGACGTTCAAAGCCAAGACGTTTAAATTTATTACATGTATTAGTGGGTATGGTTCCAGCAGGTATTTTAGGCTTACTATTTGATGATTTCATCGAAGAACATTTATTTAGTGTGCCAACTGTTATGATTGGCTTATTCGTAGGTGCTATCTATATGATTATTGCTGATAAATACTCAGCTAAAGTTAAAAACCCACAAACAGTGGATCAAATCAATTATTTCCAAGCGTTTGTAATTGGTATCTCTCAAGCAGTAGCTATGTGGCCTGGTTTCAGCCGTTCAGGCTCAACAATTTCAACTGGGGTATTAATGAAATTAAATCATAAAGCAGCATCGGACTTCACATTTATTATGGCTGTTCCAATTATGTTAGCAGCTAGTGGTTTATCTTTATTAAAACATTATCAAGATATTCAGATTACTGATATACCTTTTTATATTTTAGGCTTTTTAGCTGCATTTACTGTTGGACTAATTGCAATCAAAACATTCTTGCATCTAATTAACAAAATCAAATTAATTCCATTTGCCATTTACAGAATTGTATTAGTAATCTTTATTGCTATACTTTACTTCGGATTTGGCATTGGTAAAGGTATTTAATTTCCTTTTAAAATATAGACTGTCAATTAAGGAACCACTTGATTGGCAGTTTTTATTGTCTTCTTTTAAAAAAGATCTGAAATACTTAATAGTGATTCACTACTATCATCGTTTATATTGATGTATCATAGGGTATGTAAAATTAATAAAGTAATTATGGAGGCAAGATCTATGGATAAGAAAAAAGTCATCAAATTTATGATTAATGTATTACCAATTGTATTGGTACCGTTAATTGTTGAACGTAAACGTATCAAACAACATCCGGACGTACAAAAAGTTACAGATGCTACAAGTAAAGTTGCTTCAAAAACATCTGCAGCAATCAGTAACACAGCGAGTGATGTTAAAGAATATGTCGGCGATAAAAAACAAGATTTTGAAAATAAACGTGAACTTAAAAAGTTTGCTAGAGAACATGATCCTGCCTATATTGAGAAAAAAGGCGAAAAATTAGCTAAACAAAATCGTAAAGACGCTGATAAAATGAATAAAATACTTCAAAAAAATATCGAAAAGCGTCATAAAGAAGAGCAAAAAGCCCGCGAAAAGAATGAAATACAACGTATTAAAGATATGAAAAAATCACAAAAATACGAAGAAAAAGCAGGCTTAACACCTAATAAATTAGATGAGAAAACTGAGAAAAAAGGCGATAAACTAGCTGAAAAAAATCGCAAAGAAATCGCTAAAATGAATAAAAAGTTACAAAAAAATATTGAAAAACGACACAAAGAAGAACAAAAACGCCAACAAGAAGCTGATAAAGCACGCATCAAGTCATTTAAAAAATATAAAGATTATGTTGCCAAAAGCGCCTCTCAACAAAATAAAGAAAACAATACAGAGGCATAATTGTGACACATATTATTATTGATGGAGATGCTTGTCCTGTTGTTGATTCTATTATAGATTTAACAACTGAGACAGGCATTTTTGTGACAATTATTCGGAGCTTCAGCCATTTTTCGAACCAATTATATCCTCCACATGTATCAACATTATATGTTGATGATGGACCAGATGCAGTTGATTACAAAATTGTTCAATTATCAACGAAGGATGATATCGTAGTCACTCAAGATTATGGACTCGCAAGTTTATTAGTCGACAAAGTCTTAATTGTCATGCATCATAATGGGAAGATATACAATTCCAAAAATATTCAACAACTATTAGATAAACGATATATGAATGCACAAATTAGAAAACAAGGTGGTCGCCACAAAGGTCCCCCACCTTTTACAAAGCAAGATCAAAAAGTGTTTGAACAATCACTATTAAAAGTCATTCATCGAATTAAGGAGCTGGATTAACATGAAACGAATCGCAGTTTATTGTGGTGCAAGCAAAGGTCATGACCCTTCATATGTACAAAAAGCATACGATTTAGGTAAATATTTTGCTGAACAAGGTTATGAATTAGTATTTGGTGCAGGGTCAATTGGCATTATGGGTGCCATTCAAGATGGTGTATTAGATCATGGCGGCAAAGCTATTGGCGTCATGCCTAAAATGTTAGATGAACATGAAATCACAAGCCAACGTTTAACTGAATTAATTTTAGTTGATTCTATGCATGAACGTAAAAATAAAATGGCAGAACTTGCAGATGCATTTGTCATGGCTCCTGGTGGCGCAGGTTCACTAGAAGAATTTTTCGAAATGTATAGTTGGGCTCAAATAGGTATCCATGAAAAGCCTATTGCCATTTATAATATTAATGGCTTTTTCAATCCACTACAAACAATGATTGACCATATGATTGAGGAAGGTTTTATTGATCCTAAGTATCGTGCTCTTGCACCGTTATGCGACACTAAGGAATCATTAATTGAATCAATATTAAATTTCAAACCTCTGGGTACTCGTTCATACGATTAATCATTCTAAGGTTAAAAAATAAACAAACACCCCTAATATTGTTATCATCAGCTAAACAATGTTAGGGGTGTTTGTTACGCTTATGTATAAATTTTTCACTTTCGAAGATTAATGTAATAGCGCACTTGCCTTTTTAATAAATGATACTTACTTAGATTGGGTAATTCGAAATGATCATACACTGTCATGCCAATTTTTTCCATTACACGTTGTGAAGCTTTATTTGCTTCTGCTGTAAAACTATAGACATCGTATATTTGATGTTCTTCTGCTAACTTCAATGTTGCCTTTGCGCCTTCAGTTGCTAATCCTTTTCCCCAAAATTCTGGCAACAAGCGCCAACCTATTTCATAAAGCGGTAATTCTTTAAATGGATAATCGCTTGTTTCTGGAATATAATTCAAACCTATAAAGCCTATCCATTGATGGGACTCTTTATCTTCTACAGCAAATAATCCAATGCCATAATCTTTAATAACCGCATCCATAGTTCTCATATCTAATTCTGAACGACGATAACTCAATAAACTTGGAAAATATTTACGTACGTCATAATTCGCATTCATTTTTTGAAAAGGTAACAGATCATCTTCATGCCAGTCTCTTAATATTAAACGCTCTGTTTCACAATAAATCATCGATTGACACTCCTATATAATTTCTCAATAAAAAACACAAAATCGATATTTTGATCAACTTTGCGTTTTAGATAGCAGTTTATTTTGATTTAGAAATATAACTTATAAGTTCAACATGAACTGGCACTTCTTTTAAACGTGCTCTATCTGATTTCAGCGCAGTAAAAGTTGCATCTATAAAATCTTGTTGATGGTTTAAACGATATGTAGCAACAAAAGTATCTGTATCGGACTCAAAGTTTGGTAAATGTGCAATTACACGCTTAATTTCGCCAGTAGAATCAGCAATCGTATGTCCTGTAATATTTTCTAATTCTCTACCTAATTCTGGCAAAGTAATATCTTGACCCTCTAAAATTCTAAAATCTTGTTCATGCATGCCGTTTCTCTCCTTTATTAATTACGTTGTCTATTTTTACGTTCTGTTTCAATCATGACCACATTTTAATTAATACATACCCTTAAAATAAGGTTTAAAACGCTGTACCTTTCATCTATAACAAGTAAGCAATTCGATTATGATTGGTGTTTGTCATTAGCTTTTTGATCTTTATCTGCTGATGTAGGCTTTTTGTGATTATCTTTATCCGATGACTTAGTTTGATCTTTTGATTGCTTATCTTGTGATGCCTCTTTATCTTTATCTTTGTCTTTATTTTTGTCTTCGTCTTTTTTATCATCCTTGTTATCTTCTTTTGAAGGTTTTAAATCTTTCACTTCTTTTTCAAGGTCTTTTTGCTTATCTGCTAATTTTTCTTTTTCTTGTTGAAGCTTTTCTTTTTTGTCTTTTAATTCTTTATTTTCTTTTTGTAAATTATCGATATCCTTTTCCAGAGTGGCTTTCTCTTGACTTTTACCACAACCTGTTAAAAATAGCATGACCGCCATAATACTGATGATTAATTTCTTCATATAAAACTCCTTAACGTCATTAAATCTTTTTTAATTTTAACATGAATTAGCAACATAATCCTAATTCTAATCAATATCTTTATACATTTTCACATGACTCACTTGATAACCTAAATCTTTATTCAAAGATATCATTGGCAAATTATTTTTATGAATTGTATTGCTTATTCGCTTTGCATTCATAGTTTTTGCCCATTTTTCAAGCGCAATCTTCAGTTGCGTAGCTATTCCCAGTTTGCGAAATTGTGGTTCAACATATAGCAGTTCAATGTTAACCATACTTTTTTCATTACTAAAATGTCCCCAAATAAACGCTATTAATTGACCTTCATTTTCATATATATAAATTTTATCATTTGTATGTTCTAATCTTGAACATATCATCTCGTACCTAAGAGCAATACTCAGTTTAGTACATTTATAGTTGGATTCTACTTGCGACAATAATGTCTCATGTATATTAGCTATTTGCTTGATATAATTATGTTCATCTTTATTAAGTGTCCTCATTTTCCTCTCCAATATTAATCGTTATATTTATGCGTTTAATATGATATGATTGACCTTATTAATACTATAAAATCATTTCCATTTTAATTTGGAATTAAACATTTTTAAAGGAGCGCTTAAGTAACAATGAAAAGTACTGCGCAATTAACAAAAGAAAATAATGTTAAATCATTAAGATTAAGCAATACTGATAGAGAAATCTTCGAGAATTATATGACTTATATGCGCTCTGACTTTCGCGTCAACCCTCATGATACAGAGTTAATTATTAACCGTATACTCAAACAATTATTAAGCGCAGAACAACATGGTTTATTAGCCTTAGATTTTTTCAATCACGACCCAAAAGCACATGCAATAAAAGAACTAAAAGCGATGCCTAATGAAACATTTAAAAATATTTTTAAATATATCTATCAACACATCGTTCTATTAATTGGGATTGTTAGTTTTCTCAAAGGATTTTTAGGATTTTTCATGGAAAAAAATGGAAGTAATTTATATTTTGTTTCATTCCCGTTTTCAGTAGTCGTTGGATTCTTTATTGTCTTTTTATTTATATGGTTTAGTTTTAAAACAATACAACTGCAGTGTTTTAACAATTCAAATTGGATATGGATATTCACCTATTTAGCAATCATTCTACTAATTGTAGGATTTTTCTATGTATTCTTTATTCCACAATCATTACTTGCCTTTGGACCATATATTCAGGTAAGCAATTGGGTATTTATTATATTTTCATTTATAGTTATGCCTATTGGATTACGCATTGAAAGAAATATTTCGAAAAAACATTCTCATACATTTTTATAAACAAAAAGCTTATTACATCATATGCGAATTTGGTACTGTTAATGATAAAATCACTAAATTACAGTTACCGAAAAACATATTTTGCAATAAGCTTTTTATTAATTAATCAATAAAGCATCTATAAAGAACCATACAATCATTATAAACATAATGATTGCTTGAGCTATACTACTTGTTAAAAATGCTACGATTGAACCTATACTTACTTTAACTGCTCTTTCAAATGAATAGCCTTGTATTAATTCAACTATGAATACCAAAATAAAAGGTATAATAATAATTCCAAATGGCGGTAAAACAAAACATCCAATAACCACACCAATTAAAGCTGCATACTCTCCAAACTTAGAACCACCGAAGCGATTCACAAAATATTTATTAGCTAAAAAGTCGGCACATAAAATTAATATTGTTAGCAATGCCATAGATACATAAAACACCCATGATAAATGCTGATTATGAAAGCCAAATTGATAGATTAAAAAGCCAACCCATAATACTAAAACAGAAGGAATAATCGGCTTAATCAACCCAACAAATGCTAACATGAAGGCAGCGATGATAAGTAGCCATAAAATAATTGTCATGTTGATATCACATCCTCTTTTGTAATTTTTTGATTTTTAGTAAAGAATATAAGTATCATACCTAACATGATTGATGCTGCTGATACAAAAAATACATTTTCCAAACCTACCCAGTGACTCATAGCACCACCTAATAGGTTACCGCCTAACTGTCCAATAACCATTGCATTAGAAAATAGTGTTGAGGCGTATCCTGGAAAATCTGGTAAGATATCTTGGAAATAACTAATACCAATTCCTAAAAGAACCGCTAAGAAAATAGCTAAAAACACCTGTCCTGCTAACATCATATAGAAGTTTTTAAATACCCCAATGCTGAAGTAGAATAAACCACCAAAAATCGCTCCATAAATCAACAATGTTCGAGTCTGTAATCTAGATGATAAAACGCCAAGAATGATCATAAATGGCACTTCTAAACCAGCACATAAACTAGCTAAATAACCGACATGTTGTTCATTTTCTTTTAAATAATCAGTAACAAATAAAGGCATATTCATCGTATACATCCATTGTCCAATGTGTAATAAAATAAATGCAATAAATGGTAATAAAAGCGTTTTGTCTTTAAACATATTAGGAGCAATTTTTTCAACATGTTGTTGCGTACTAATAGGGTGTTTAATGTTTAAATCCTTATAGAAAAACACTTGAAGTACTAAAGTAAATAAAATGATACTTATTGTTCCACCAAACAATCCAGCATAGCCTTTTAAACCGATTAATTGGGCACCAATAAATGGACCAAATAAAAAGCCCAATGAGAACATTGAACGTAATACTGTGTTGGCAAATTGAGCTCTATCTTTAGAGCTTGAAACATTGATAGATTCTCTAGCAGATGCGTAAAGTTGGGGCATTGCTGGTGCAAATAATCCTTGGAAAATCGCATATAGTAATATGAATAACCAGATTGTATCTACAAAAAAGTATATTGAAAAACCAAGCGCACCCATTAATAATGCGAGAATAATAATAATTTTTCTATTAAAGTGATGCGTATCCGAAAATCTAGCAATAATTGAATTTACTGTAAACTGGCTAATCGCTGCAGATGCTAGAAGTAATCCATACTGATTTGTTGTCATACCTAAATCTTTAGTTGCAAAAAGAACAAGATATGGGACCGTAACCGCAATACCCATACCTAGTAGAAACATATTAGCAACAAAGAGTTTATAATTCTTTATTTGTAATAACGCTGCAAACATATCCATAACCCCGCTTCTTAGAGCCCCTTTTAATTTATTAATTAGGGGCTCTTATGCAGTTGGTGCGTTAGCAACCAACTGTAATCCTTTAGTCCCCTTTTAATTTATTAATTAGGGGCTCTTATGCAGTTGGTGCGTTAGCATCCAACTGTATTCCTTTGTCCCCTTTTAATTTATTAATTAGGGGCTCTTATGCAGTTGGTGCATTAGCAATCAACTGTATTCCTTTGTCCCCTTTTAATTTATTAATTAGGGGCTCTTATGCAGTTGGTGCATTAGCAACCAACTGTATTCCTTTGTCCCCTTTTAATTTATTAATTAGGGGCTCTTTTGCTGTTGGTGCATTAGCAACCAACTACGTTCAATTTAACCGAATAGTTTAAAACTAAATACAAACCTTAAATTAGTCTAAAACTACGCCTTTGGTTGTTCAACAAAGCTCGCCATGAGATTTACAAAAGAATCAACTTGTGGCAATTGCAACATGCTCGGATCATAACTCATAAATGTCGAACGAATCAGCGGTTCATTATCAATTTCTACTTTTTCAAACTCAAATTGTTCTTTGCTGATATTTTTCATCATAATTTCCGGCAAAATTGTAACACCTACACCACTAATCAACATTTCTTTGCAAGTTGCTACTTGATCCACTGTAATAGTTGCATGGTAATCTTGTTCTAAATTATCGTTATACCATTGTTTTATTTGATTTATATAAATCGGATCAGCTTGAAACTCTATAAATGGTAACTTTGTAACATCATCTCGTCTATTTTTTGGAAAAATAAAATAATGATCATCATTAAATAAATGTGTGTTAGCTAAATTCATTACTTTATTTCCACGAGTTATCATAACATGATAATCTCTATGATTTGCTTTAATTTGTTCAGTTGAACCAACTTGCACTTGTATTTCAACATTAGGAAATTGGGCATTATATAGGCTCAAAACTTCAGGAAGTAAGGTTTGTCCAATCAAAGAAGAACACCCGATTGATATTGTTCCATTCACTTCACCAATATGTGCCTGCATTTTGTCAAAAAATAATCGCTCTCTTTTCAACATGTCACGGGCATGCTCAATAATCATTGTTCCTTCAGTTGTTGTAATCAATTGTTTTTTTGTTCTGATAAAAATATCTACTCCAAAAGCATTTTCAATAGCTTTTAGTCTTTGTGTAACAGCAGGTTGAGATATATATAAAATTTCAGCCGCTTTACGTAACGTTTTCGTTTCGTCTAATGTTATTAGTAAACGATAGTCTTCAATCTTCATAATTTCCCCCCATAAATTATTCAATTATTGAACTTTCATGACTACGAGCATTCAAGAGTTCATTACTAACGAATAATTTCACCAATTTTATTGGCATGGCTGCAGCTTGAATTACTTAGTTTTTCTTTTGTTGTTGGTGATTTTTAGTTTGATTATATTGCTTAGGCTTTATTTGTTTGCTTTTTTCAATATTAGTTTTATTTTGTGGCTTTTGATGATTTTTTTGAGCCTTTGCATTAATTTTATTAAAGCAGTACATGATTTTCTTTTGGAATCCTTTAAAATCATTTTCTAACTCTGCCATAATTTGATGTGCAATCATATATGCTTCATGAAATTGCTTTTTTGTAATTTGCTCACTTTCTAATGCAAACATTAAGTCATCTTCATCTACCAACTCATATTCACCACTTGGTAACGCTAAAACATCTAAACATAAATCTACTGTACGCGCATTACCTTTTTGCGTTATATTTTTGATATTTATATCAAAATAATATTCTAATGGATTGCCTTTATTATCAAACATTACAGTTATACTATAACGTTTCTTTTCAGGTAGTATTTGCAACCATTTATAATTGTCATCTGCGACAATGATATTTTGTCCAACTACCGTCACCTCTAAAGGATCACGAACCTTTTTCATCGTGACTAAGCCTATAATACCCTTAAACCTATTATTATTAACTTTTACCTCTGTGTATTCCCTATCAATTAGGCGACGCCAGTGACGTTTATCTATATACTTTACTTTCACAGTCACCAACTCCTTGTCATTATTATATAAAACTACATAAATGATGTCATGTCATGATACAGTTTTATAGTTTTTGTTAATCATATGAAAATATTTATTATTATTTTACTACAACTCGCTTCAATTTACTTAAAATAGACAATATTAATTAGATAGTACACACATTTCTTCATAAAAGTGATTTTTCAAAAATATAAATAACACACTCTTATCGTTTTCAAAATCATTTAATGCTATTTTCATTAAAAACAGCTGTAGCATCAATTCTATTCTGATTCAATCAAGAATACATACAAAAATGAAGTGACTCAAAGGTTTATTAACAACCTTCAAACCACTTCATTGATCATTTTTATTTTAAAGCATATTTTTCAATCACTGATTTAAGATGCGGATATTGTGTAATTAATTCAGATTGCTTAAACAATTCAAACTGCTTAAACTCAAATGCCGGTTGACACATACAACCTACTAAACTATAAGTATTTGAAAATTCGATTGAAGAAGCAAAAATTGTTCCTTTAGGCACTACATATTGCAATACATCTCCATTTTGGATATCAGTACCCAATGTTGCAGTCGTATATTCCCCATCCGGATTTATCATATGAATTGTTAGAGAATCGCCAGCATGATAGTACCATACTTCATCAGCATCAATTCGATGAAAATGCGAAATATTGTCATCTGTAAGTAAAAAATAAATACTACTAAACGGCGCTCTGCGTCCATCTTTCAATACTTCTCGAATTGTCTCTCTATAGAAACCACCTTCAGGATGTGATTCAAGTTGCAATTCATCAATCCATTGTTCTGCTGATTTCATTATTTCAAATCCACATTATGGAATACGTTTTGTACATCTTCTAAATCTTCTAATGCATCGATTAATTTTTCAAATGTTACTTGGTCCGCTTCAGAAAGTTCAATATCTGTTTGAGGTAACATTTCAAATTCAGCAACTTTAAATTCTTCAACACCTGCTGCACGAAGCGCATCTTGAACGACTGCAAATTGATCTGGTTCAGCATAGACTATTGTCAATCCATTATCGTCAATCACATCATTTACATCTACATCTTGTTCCATTAATGTTTCAAGTATTTCGTCAACAGACTTTCCTTCAATACCAAATGTTGCCACATGATCAAACATATAAGCAACTGATCCAGATACACCCATATTACCGCCATTTTTACCAAAAGCAGCTCGCACATCAGAGGCAGTACGATTTACATTATTTGTTAACGCATCAACAATTAGCATTGATCCGCTTGGGCCAAATCCTTCATATCTTAGGTGATCAAAGTTTTCGTCTCCAGCACCCTTAGCTTTATCTATTGCTTTTTCAATAATATGATTCGGCACTGAATATGTCTTAGCGCGTTCAAGCACCAACCTTAAAGCTTGGTTAGATTCTGGATTGGGTTCACCAGATTTTGCTGCAACATAAATCTCCTTACCAAATTTCGCATATATTCTACTTGTGTTTTTATCTTTTTGGGCCTTTTTTTCTTTAATGTTATTCCATTTACGTCCCATAATGTCATCTCGCTTTCGAACTGTTTAATTAACAACATATATTATACATGATTTTTTTATGTTTATATACATTTTCACAATTAACATTATTGAACTACGATTCCTTCAAACTGTTACTTAGTTTTAAAATATGTATAAATTAAAAATGTGCCGATAAGCAAATTCTATGCTTTCGACACTCAATTTCAATTAAATATTTAAAAATTGTTCTACATCTTCAAATAAAGCATTAAATTTAGATATATCATCATTATTTAAATAAATATAAATTTTACGCTCATCTTTAGATGATCTAACTTTACTAAGTCTTTCTTTTTCAATTAGTCTTCTTATAGAAACTAATAATTTTGTCCTACTTAAATCTAGCTCATCCATTGCAGTTTTTAAAAATGATTGCATAAGTACTTTTTCATCTTTGCAATGCTTCATCGTTAAATCTAAGACTGCTAAATCATTTAGCGACAACTTATATTTTTTATCAATATATTCAGATAATGCTTTATATTGTTTATAGAAGCCAAGCAATGTTTCTAATTTCTCAGTATTCAAAATGTTGCACCCCCAAATATATAAAGACAATGCTTCTGTCATTATTATCTTAAATTTTTTTGCCATTGTCTTTCTCATTTGTTTTTAATACGTTGTCAAAATTACCAACAAATGCAAATTAAATTTTGCAATACATATCAAGGTGTTATTTTTTTCCTATTTTAATTATGTATAACGCATTAAAAGTAACGTTAATATTCAAGGAATTATCACTAAAATTATGCTCTTTAATCTCTATTGCTGGTTTAAGGTAGTTGTCAATTTTAGATAGTAAACTAGGGTTCCATTCATATTTATCTCTTAATTCTTTAGAAATCAAATGATTAATGTTGCCACTATTTTCGTCCAATGTTTCTATTACAATTAGATATTTATCGTTTAAAACATTGTTTTTAAAATTTATATAAACTTGACTATCCTCAAAATTACTCATAATTGTCTCGCTCTCTATCACTCGCCAATCATAAATAACAAGACAATAATAATTCTCTATATCAAAAATAGAATAATAACTGTTTTCGTATTTTGGTTTCGAGACATATTCGATAAATTTTTCCAATATAAGACCTAGTGTTGTTTTAAATCCATTTTTATCATATAGATGCATCGCATTAAATGTATGATGATTATCAAAAATGTTTAATCCAAAGCCATCAAAGTTGTGATACAGCGCACTTAATGTCTTATAAATTAATGGAGCACTATTACTTAAATCTCGTTCTTTATTATTAAGCAGTTTATGATTTTCAACATTTAGAAAAATAAGCTTTTCTTGTTCAATATCCAATTCATTAATTACTTGTTTTAAATTTTTAAAATGCAAAATATTTTTCAATAGTAACTCATCACTTTCCCCCATCAAATAAGGGCTACTTAAATTTGCATTATCTATTATTAACGAATCGAATTTAAGTCGCTTTATTTGTGATACTAGTGATTTAAAAACTGAAGGTTTTTCAAATAAACAGGTAATGTTCAATCCTAATTTCACATTCAACATGATGTTATGTAATTTTAATATCATTCGATAAATTGTTCTAATTTCCATCAATGATAAATCAAAAACAAAATGCACTTCGTAATTATTATGATTACTTAATTCGTTTGGAGATATTTGTCTGAAAACACTCATAAAAGCTTCTTCAACAAAATAAGTTGTTTCAATATCATTTATATTAAATGCTATCTTTAGATCACTTTCAATTATTGTTTTAATGATTGTGAATTTTTCTTCTTCGGACATGGTATTTTTACTTTTTAGAATCGATGGCATGATGAAAAAGACAACTTGACTGTTCTTATTCAATAAGGTTTTAAAGATTCCTTCTAAGAAAACTAATTTCATTTCTGTATAAGTATTTATTTGAATAACCGTTTGAAACAATTTAGGTGTTTCAAATTTGTCTTCATCAATATGTATAACATCAGTTAGGTGGTTTTTATAATGTTCAATATAATTCAATATGATTTCTTTTACTTCTTGCACCATTTTGCCTACTAGTGGTTCTGGCTTTAGCATTAAACATTTATTATATTTTGATAAATTACGATATTCATTCGGTGTTATATCCATATAACTTTTAAACATTTTAGAGTAAGTGGAGCTACTACTAAAACCTAAATGTTCACTTATGTTGCTAATAGTACTATCAGTAGTAAGTAGAATTTCAATCGATTTACCAATTTTCAAAGTATCAATATATTTTTTAAAACCCATGCCCATAAGTAAGTGGAATTGTGATGACAAATTTGACTTTGAGACAAATAATTTATCAGCGACACTTTTTAATGTCAATCGTTGATTTACATTTTGATAAATATATTCGAGCTCATCACGCAAATCACCATAATAAGCATATCGATATTGATTTTGTGCAATCTTTTTATCCATACTTGCTTCTTTTGCAATGATTTTAATAATATCCTGTAATTTTCTAATATCAGCGTCATTAAGAGGCTGATTATCAAGGTATCGATATGTCAATTTTAATAGTAGACATTTCAAATTATAGGATGATTTAATCAACTTTGCTGTATAGTGGTAATTAAAGAAAGTAAAGCCTAATTCCGCAAACCAATCGCTACTCAAATACAACATGATCGTTTTTTTATTATTCTTAATACTAAATACATCCAGATGATTAATAATATATATATCATCTTCAATTATTTTACTTTTACGAAATTTTTGTAGTTCGATTTCCCCGTCAATTGGCCAAAATAAGACTATGCCATCTTGGCAACGCGTTGTCGCATATTCATTATTAGTAAGTATATGCAAGCATGATTTTGCCATAACTTTACCTCTTTCTATATTTAAGTACCACTTTTATCATTCCCTATAATATTTAACTTATTTAATTAAACGTAAATTTAACACAATACGAATACCAAATCAAAAATAAATAAAACTATATAATGGTTAATTTTTAAACTTATATATCAATCATTTAAATATTACAAAAATAGATGTAGTCAGTTTAATTAAACTATCCAATTGAAAACACACTACTTTTTAGTATTTTCAAAATAATTTTAAATGACCACATCTACAACGTATTACTATTATCTTTTGTTAGTTATATATTCATTTTCAATTTAAAAATAAACACTTATTTAAATCACATTCTACTTTTGAGATGAGCTCAAACTAACATTAAATTGTTTATATTATCTATACTTCTTCCTATTAATGTTTCGATTTTAAAATTAATACGTAGCTATACTTTACTTTTCTAATAAAAGTGTAATTAGAAAGGCAAGTACACCTGTTTAAAGTTTATCTTCTAAGATTTGTTTACTTTAGAACTATAGCAGTTAATCATTTCAATGATTAATAATATCTTTACAATTAAGGTAATATATTTTTATTGCTTTATCAGTAAAATCTCAGTCTAAGTTTCTAACTTATGACAATCGCTCCAGTTTAAGGTTGATATTCATTATTGATTATTCCAAAACTTTATACAAATTTCTTTATTAATTTAACTGTTTATCTTCTGAACATATTAGCAAGATAAAGTATATCCTTAATAATATTCAACAAATTAATAAATAGATTAAATCCCATTTCTCTTGGTGAATAGTCACCTCTTTTTAAACGATTAAAATCATACAAAGTATAAAGTAGAAATAACAACAAACTAACGACGGTAATAATAGTGTAAAAAATAGGATTTTGAAGAAAAATACCAATTAGACTCGCAATAATTAATGTTATTAATGTAACGAATAAATATTTGCCTATACTCGATGCATCTCCAACGAAGAAATAACCAATAATACCAAATGCTATAAATGCAAAAATTGCTAATGCGATATTTTTATAGAAAATATCTGGTCCTAAATTTTGTAAATACGTGGTAAACGTTGCGTATGACAATAAGCCGATCACTACAGCGTAAATATGTGAAATAATTAAACCGAACCGTCTCGCTCTTTCAAAAACAAGTGTTGCTAAAATAATAATCAGTAATCCAAATGACAAGGGTTGTCGCCAACTTAATGGTAAAAACTGACCTAGATAGCATCCTATGCCAAATATAATCCAATAATACATAAAATAAAGCCACACTTTACTTATTGATTGAGCATGCTGGTTTTGATGATAATATGAATGATTTGTATTTTGCGACAAAATAATTCCTCCTTCTACCGTCGTTTTATGCGTCAAATTTTACAGTAAATTTTGCTTCATCAAAAGAAATAACCTTTAATAAGTATAGTAATTTTACATTTTACAATGTTACAAAATATAATTTTTTATAATTAGTTAAAATCACTAAAACGCTTTTATACACTATCAAATCAGCATTTATAAAAATATGAACCGCTATCCTAAAATGTTAATAATATTACAAGATAATAACAAACCACACAAAGCTACTTATTTTTGATAATATGGAAATCGTAATATAAAACGAAAACTTAATTTACTATATAAATTGTCTTAATAATTTTTAAAAGTAGTAAAACTTAATTTTAAGGAGGAGTCCCTTTGAAAAAATTAGCATTTGCAATAACAGCAACATCTGGTGCAGCTGCATTTTTAACGCATCATGATGCACAAGCTTCTACACAACATACAGTACAATCTGGTGAATCATTATGGAGTATTGCTCAAAAATACAACACTTCAGTAGAGAGTATTAAACAAAATAACCAATTAGATAACAACTTGGTATTCCCTGGTCAAGTTATCTCAGTAGGTGGAAGTGATGCACAAAATTCGTCAAACACTTCTCCACAAGCTGGTTCAGCATCATCTCATACTGTACAAGCTGGTGAATCATTAAATATCATTGCTAGCAGATATGGTGTTTCAGTTGATCAATTAATGGCAGCCAATAACTTACGTGGTTATTTAATTATGCCTAACCAAACATTACAAATTCCTAATGGTGGATCAGGTGGTACAACACCAACAGCTACAACAGGTAGCAATGGCAATGCATCATCTTTTAATCACCAAAATTTATACACTGCTGGTCAATGTACATGGTACGTATTTGACCGTCGTGCTCAAGCTGGTAGTCCAATTAGCACATATTGGTCAGACGCTAAGTATTGGGCTGGTAACGCAGCTAATGATGGTTACCAAGTAAACAACACACCATCAGTTGGTTCAATTATGCAAAGCACACCTGGCCCATATGGTCATGTTGCTTATGTTGAACGTGTCAATGGTGATGGTAGTATCTTGATTTCTGAAATGAATTACACATATGGTCCATACAATATGAACTACCGTACAATTCCAGCTTCAGAAGTTTCTAGCTATGCATTCATCCATTAATTAAATAAATTGTACTGATATATACTAGCAATTCACATCATGTGAGATTGCTAGTTTTTTATTTTTGAAAAAATTTTCATTTTGGTACAAAAAATTATCTCACCCTTCCCTATCATACATATTTATATTTTGTATGAATGGTAGTTAGGTAAAAATTAACAACCTACCTATTTGATTAAATTAAATGCATAATATATTAAAAATCAAAATAATGCAACTAAGTTGACTATATAATGATTTAATTTGTTATACCAGTATTTTACGCTTTTTCTTCTACATATACAAATTTATATTAAATAAAGTCCAATACAATTTAGGTTAATTAAACAAGTTGATAACTATTTAATTATTCCTTCATTGAAGAATATAAACTATTAAATCATTATTTTACGCTTACTTATATTTTAATGACCTAACTGTTTATGTTCCATGGAATAAATTTATAACTTAGACCCCTAATTAAAATGCTTTGTCTTGGTCATTCTACGTAAACTCTATAAAATATGTTATCTACTTACATAAAAAACTGAACTTCAATACCACCATATGTTTGTGATACTGAAGTTCAGTTTAGTTTTATTTTCAATTAGAAAAATAAGTTAAGTATATAGAATAGTAAACCTGCTAACAATGCTGAAATAGGTAATGTAATCACCCATGTAATGATCATTCGTTGCGCAGTGCTCCATTTTACACCTTTAGCTCGGTTAGAAGCACCAACACCTAAGATTGATGATGACACAACGTGAGTTGTTGATAATGGGAAATGTAGCGATGATGCAACAAAAATTGTTAATGCAGATGATAAATCGGCCGCAGCACCATTTGCTGGACGTATTTTCATAATATTACCACCTACAGTTTTGATAATTTTCCAGCCACCAATTGCAGTACCAAGCCCCATTGCTGTCGCACAGGCAAATTTTACCCATAACTGTGGTTCAACGCTGCCATCATTCTGTACATTAGCAACAATTAATGCCAACGTAATAATACCCATTGACTTTTGCGCATCATTCGTACCGTGAGAGAATGATTGTAACGCTGCTGTGAAAATTTGGAAAAATCTAAAGTTACGATTCGCTCTTGTTAAATTTGCATTTTTAAAGATAACTTTAAAAATTGAATACATCAAGAAACCAACACAAAATGCGATTATCGGTGAAACGATTAATACAATAATAATTTTTGTGAAACCTTGGTAATGTAACACTCCAAATGAGCCTTCAGATGCGATTGCTGCACCCGCAATTGAACCTATAAGTGCATGTGAAGACGAACTTGGAATTCCGTAAAACCAAGTAGCTAAATTCCAAATAATAGCCGCAAGTATTGCAGCTAACACAACAACTAATCCATTTTCCAATTTAAATGGATCGACAATGTCTTTAGTAATGGTGCCTGCAACGCCCGTAAATGTTAAAGCACCTATAAAGTTCATCACTGCTGCCATTAAAATTGCCGTTTTAGGCGTTAACGCTCTAGTAGATACAGCAGTAGCTACTGCATTGGCTGTATCATGGAATCCATTGATAAAGTCAAATATCAGCGAGAAAATAACTACAGCTATAGTGACGATGATTATATATGACATAAATATATACTCCCCTTAGCTATTTTTCATAATAATAGTTTCAAAATTATTTGCTACGATTTGACATTTATCAGCGATTTCTTCCATGCTTTCATAAATATCTTTTATTTTAATTAAAGTGATTGGATCTGTTTCGCTATTGAAAATATGTTTAATTGACTGTCTTAAAATACCATCACAGTTTGTTTCAAATTCTTTAATATTAATTGAATGAATACGCATATGTGATAATTTTTTATCGACTAATAAGCCGACAGCAAGTTTCATTTCTGCAACTGCTTTTTGAATGTTATCAACAAACTCAGCCATATATTCATCTGTGTATTCGATTGAATACATTTCAAACATAGCTGCCGTTTCTTCAATTGCATCTAAAACATCATCAATTGCATCACATAATGATAAAATATCTTCACGTTCAATTGGTGTGATAAATGTTTGATTTAAATCAGTAATTACTTGATGTACTAATTCGTCACCATGTGACTCATAAGTTTTAATGTTGTCTGAGTATGCTTTTAAATCTAAATGTGTATTGAAATCCATTTTACCGAATTCAATAGCAGCACGATCCAGATTGAAAACCATCTCTTCTAATTGAACCATAAACTTATCTTTTTTCTTACTAAACATTTAAAATCCTCCATTTAAGCGATTGTCACCAATCACATTCAGTTATAATTTGTTTCAAATTAAGACAAGTGAATTTACAAACTAATGATACAAATTTGTTATTATCAATCGTCAGTATAATTTTAGTGTACTGATATTAATTTCAAAAATGCCTCACAGTAAACAATTTACTGTATTTGCCCTTATATGAAAATAGCACAAAATTTACAATCCCACAATTCAATTTACAAATTTTTAACAATTCCGAAACTTAACTTTTACATAAAATTTAAATAGTAGTAGGCATTTGTTTTGAAAAAGTTATTGTATAGGCAATTTTTTATCTATACAACTCTAAAAATTGTAAATGGATATAGTTGGGAAATTTGCAACGATACAATATTTATTACATAACTTTTACATATTAAAATACACTTATCTTGTTTAAAACGATCATTGACTCATATATCTCTCAATGAATATACTTTTATTTTCTCACATTTAATACAATTTACAAAGTTGAATCCTGTTAATCTTTTCAATTAAAAGCATCACCAATTAAATATATTTCATTCAAAACACTTTCATAATCACTCATACCTTTACTTCATTATTAATATGGTATTTTAACCCAGTATTCAACTATACATGCTAAAAATATAACTTCTCTTCATTTATAATAAAAAGCTTCCAGTATAGTTCGTGAATCCGAATCCACTACTCTACTGAAAGCCATCTGTATATTTTATATGGAATGTCTAATTGTTCGCTTGGAATGATTATAAGCCGTCACTGCAAAAACAGCATACATACAAATGTATAATCCCATTACTATGAAAACCGGTATTTGATTCGTTGTACCCATTAATTTCATATATGCTAATGATGTAAAATATGCATGTGATAGTGCAATAACTAAAGGTAACCCAAAATTAAACATAATTTTAAACTTTAGTCCCCTTGCCATATCTTTTTGTGTAAATCCAAGCTTTCTCAAAATACTATAATTCTCTAACTCATCTTCGGTTTCATCTATTTGCTTTATGTATATAATGCAACATACAGCAATCAAGAATGTAATACCTAAAAATGATGTTACAAATAATAATATTCCGGTTAAACTTGATATTGAGCTTATCGCTTCACTTCTTGTTTTAATAGATTTATCAACTTTATTTTTCACTTTTTCTAATGCTAAAGCATCTTTTTTATGTTTCAAATCGAATCCAAATTGAGAGACGATATGCTTTGCTTTTGTATACTTTCTTATTTCTTGATAGTCTTTGTCATTTAAGACAAACGTTGGTCCACCTAAATCAACATCTGTCATAAAATAGATTTTATTAATATCTTTCCGCAACTTAATATTAACATGATGTTTTTTCGTTCCTATAACTGCTTTACCATGCTTCTTATGTTTCACTAAATCTTTGATAGAACCTTCCGCTACAAACAAATCAGCTTGTCCACGTTTCAAATCAGTATTAGGGATATATTTATCACTAGTAATTGTTACATTGTATGGTTCTTTCGCTTTTACATCAAATAAATTATCTTTATACAATTTCGTATGAATTACTTCTTTATAATTATAAAAATGAGGAATTTTTTGATTGTTTAATTCACTTGCTAATTGATTAGCTTTTTGTTGGTCTTTAATTGTAACGTCGTGTGGTGCAGTATATTTTATTTCACTTGATAAGGACGCTCTACTTATAGCAGCAAAGCAAAGAACTGAAACAGTAATCGCTGAAATGATTGCCATGACCGTAAGTGAAAAAGCATTTTTCTTAATACGATACATAATAGATGATGAGAACATGACATCATTTACACTTATAACACCTTTTCTAAACTTCTTCACCATTTTAAAAACTAGAGAAACAGAGCTTTTAAAAAATAAGTATGCCCCAATCACAGTTGACAATAAAATAAACATAAGTATACCGATAGAATCATAATATTGAACAATGTTCAAAGATAGATAGTATCCTGTGGTAATCAATACTATACCTAAGATGCCTAAAACAACCTCTTCAAATGTAATTTTATTATGATTTGTTTCTTTAACCTGGTTATTCTTTGACATCTGTGAAATAGATTGTTTGAACACTAATATAAAATTTTGAGCAGAGGTTAAAAAATAAGCGACACCGATTAACATTAATGTTTCAAATACCGCCCTCAAACTAAAAATAATTGGAACCTTTTCTTTAATTCCTAATAATGTAAAGACAATCATTAATAACAGTTTTGAACCAAAAATACCAATAATAATACCTAATATTGCCGTAATTATAAATATTAGTAATTGTTCGAGCATTAGTATATAAATAATGTTGAATTTAGATAAACCTAATGTTTGATATAATGCAAGCTCATAACTTCGTCGTTTAATAAATAACACATTGGCATATAACAAAAATGCAATTATGATGAAAAATAGAAAGTAGCTTCCGACTTGTGAGCCTTCCTTAATAATTGGATATGACTCTGTCATGTTTAGTTTATGCGCGTATTTTAATGCTACAAAGCTAAAATACAATACTACACTCGTAATTAATGAAAAAAGATAGATGGCATAATGTGATAAATTTTGACGGAAATTTTTAAATATTATCTCGTTAAAGGTCATAATTAACGCCACCTAAAACACTTTGTACACGTATTATTTCTTTGAAAAAGGTATGTTTATCGTCATCCCCTTGGTATAATTCAGTGAAAATTTGACCATCTTTTAGCATCACTACTCGATTGGCATAACTTGCTGCAACAGGATCATGCGTTACCATAATAATTGTAGACTTAAATGCTTCATTCATTCTTGTTAATCGTTTTAATAAATCTTGAGTACTTTTAGAATCCAGTGCACCTGTTGGTTCGTCAGCAAATATAATAGAAGGTAATGTAATAAACGCTCTTGCAGCAGATGTTCGTTGTCTTTGTCCACCAGACAATTCAGAAGGGTATTTATCACTAATATCCAATATATTTAATGCTTCTGCTACTTTTTCATAACGATTTAACATATGTTCTTTATCTAACTTCTGAACCGTTAGTGGTAACATTATGTTTTCTTTAACAGTCAATGTATGCAGTAAATTATACTCTTGAAAAATAAAACCAATATCATGCTTGCGTATATCAGATAATTCCTTGTTTGAAAGCTTTTCTAATTTTTTTCCTTTTAATGTAATAGAACCTTGTGAAATATAATCAATTGAACTTAAAACATTTAATAATGTCGTTTTCCCAGATCCAGAGGGACCCATAATAGCAATAAACTCGCCTTCTTCAATAGACATATTGATATCTCGCAACACTTCTTGTGCCATTTTTTTAGTTCCATATATTTTTGTTAATTGTTTTACTTCTAAAATTGCCACTTTAACACTCCTATAATTTATCTTAACTTCATTTCCTTTAGGCTTTGGCACTTGTATCTTCAATTTAACATATGACTAACATCTATCTTATTATAACGTTGAAGCTGCATTGATGTATCAATTCTAAGTAACAAAACGCATGTTTAAAATGACAAATTTGTCACTTCCGACATGCGTTCAACAATTTCATTTTGTAATGGGAAAATCAATCTGACAGTTGTCCCCTTACCAACAGTCGACGTGACTTGCAGGTGAATACCTAATTGATCCTTTACACTATTTACTAAATATAGACCCATACCTGAAGACGTCGTTTCATTTCTGTTAGCCGTTGACGTAAATCCTCGTTCAAATATTCGCGGCATATCTTTTTTACTAATACCTCTGCCATAGTCTTTAATATATAACGAAACATGTTGATCATTTAATTCTGTCCCAATTTCAATATTAAAATTCTCACTATATTTCAATGCGTTTGACAAAATTTGTCTAATAATCATACGACACCATTTTATATCTGTATAAACATAATCATCCACTTTAAAGTCAACATCAAAACCAATACCTTTAACCTGACTAATATGTCTTGTTAATTGTATTTCGTCAATGACCATGCGTTTAAGTGACACGTAATCAAAATACATATCTTTGCGTTGAGATTCTAATCTAGTAATATACAGCTGTGTATCCAGCATCGAGTTTATACGAGACCATTCATATAGTAATGCCTGTTTTCTTTCTTGATTTTTTTCTTGATCAATTAATAATTTCATGGCTGTCACAGGTGTTTTTATGTCGTGCACAAATTCTGTAATGGTTTGTTCATGCATGTTCAATTGTAACTGTTGCTCAACAACCTTTTCTTTGTGCGCTGAGATTTGACGATATAAATAATCAACTGTATGACGTTGAAATGGCGTTTCCGCTAAATCTTTATGTTTAATTTCTTCTATTTCTTTATCTTTGTCAAAATGCTTATATAATTTTACTTCTTTAAAATATGTCAATATAAGAAAAATCATTGTTAAACTTAAATTCAAAGAAACAATATAAAATAAACTGTCTATTGGAAAATCATAATCGATTAGACTAATGCCTAACATAAGCAAGTTTAAAAACAATATCCAAAATATCCAGTTCATGCGAGATTTCAAAAAATAAGCTACCCATTTCAAATTATTCATGAGCCATATATCCTTTTCCTACTTTTGTTTCGATTGCACTATCCATACTAATTTCAGATAATTTTTTTCGTAAACGATTCACATTTACTGTTAACGTATTATCACTAACAAATGCTTCATCATCCCATAATGCAGTGATAATTGTATCTCTCGAAACGATTTGATTTTTTTTGGTAATAAGAATTTCTAATATAATCATTTCTGTTTTGGATAGAAAAATCGTATCGTCACCTTTTTGTATACTATCTTTTGATAGATCAACGACAGCATCTTGCCAAGTCAATGTACGTTTTTCTTCAGCTGTAAACTCATAGACACGACGATAAATCGCTTGTAATTTAGCAATTAATACATTGGTATAGAAAGGTTTTTGCATATAATCATCTGCGCCAAGTTCCATACTCATCACTTGATCCATTGGATTATCACGAGATGATAAAAATAATATTGGTACGTTGGAAACTTCTCTCATTTTTCTGCACCAATAAAACCCATCATATTTAGGTAATTGAACATCCAATATAACAATTTCAGGATTAAAACTTTCAAATGTATCCATTACTTTGCCGAAATCTTCAATACCAGCAACATTAAAATCCCATTGTTCTAATTCTTTTTTCAATTCTTGAAACAAAGTATTGTCATCTTCTACTAGTAGTATTTGCATCCATATCACCCAATATCATTTAGTATATTTCATATTTTCTCCTGATTTTAATCGACTTTGAAAATCTTTAATCCGGCAGTCAACTTCAAAGCCATGAATCATCATTTTTTGCATTGGTGCTTGTATAAAGTAATAAATCGGCCAAAATAATCGAGGGATATAATCGTATAGATGTATATAAACGACTGCCGACTCTTTGATTAATCTAAATTCTAACTTCCCTTGATTAACTGTGTATTTTTTCACTAAACTTCCACTCAATAAAATTAAAGTTATTATTCCGTCAGCTGTTTCTTCTATTTTAAATACTGCGAGCGGTCGCACCTTATTCTTAATATATATCTTAAATTGATCATGTGATTTTTCTGTTTTCACAAAAGTTCCTTTAGTGTAACCCATCCATGCAATAAAATGGTTTACAACGTTCTTTAATGTCCATCCCTTTGGTAAAACTACCTTCATCGTTGATCTAACATCATCATACTTTGAAACTTGTAATTCTACATTAACTAAAGAACGTTTAAAAACTAAATTTGTTGTTTCTACAGGTGTGCCATATGCACCTAGGCGTTCAATTGTTTCATTATCATAACGACTCCCAGGTATGTAGATTACTTTTTTTACTTGATTGATAGCCGCTGCTCGACCAAAATTATCTGCTGCGATTAATGTTAAATCTCTTGCTGATGATTGTGTTATTTTGGCAGAATTCTTTGTTGGGTCGATAAAGAATACAGCAATATCTATTTGATTCATTGCTGCAACAACCTGTTCGTAATGAAATATATCACACTGAATCCAAGTCATTTCAACATCATCTGTTTTTTTATTGTCTGGATATTTTGATATAGTAAAAAGTTCAGCATCATTTTCAATCACTTCACTTAAATACTTACCAATATATCCTGTTCCACCTGCTAATAAAACTTTAGGTTTCATCTAAAATACTCCTTTAAACTGTAACCAAAAAACATATTACTCCACCTTTTAGTTACATATATATTATAATAGTAGCAAATGTTTTAAAATTTCAAAATACTGGAGGCTTTTTATGGCCCATATTATACGTAGAGTTAGTATCAAAGATGTAGAAAATTTCATTTCAATGTTAGCGAAAATATACGACGAATCTCCGTATATGTTCTACACACCAGGAGAATATGATCCTAGCGTCACGTCGGCTAGTAAACAATTAGAAGAATATATCACTTCTCCACATAAAGTCATCTTTGTTGCTGAAAGTGATGAACAACTCGTTGGCTTTGCCTTTGTTAATACGACACCATTTCAACGCATTAAACATGTTGCTAAAATTGATTTAGGTGTAAAGAAATTATATCAACATCGTGGAATTGGCCAAGCACTTCTTGATGCCATTATGGCTTGGTGTTTAAACAATCAAATACACCGAATTGAAGCAAATGTACCACTCAATAACCAACCTGCCCTCGAGCTTTTTAAAAGTGCCGATTTTCAAATCGAAGGCGTTTTAAAAGATAAGTTATTTATCGATGGTAAATATTACGATGACTATATGATGGCTAAAATTCTTAATTAAAGCTATTTTATCATAATCTTGTATCAGAATCGCATAACAACGAATTTAATGGTTACCTAATACATTACTCATACTTATCAATGTCATCTAATCTTAAATGAATGCGTATACTCTTATTCATTTATCAAATTTAAATTCAAAATAAAGCACCACTAATGTGTAATTGATCAACTATCAACTACGATTAGTGGTGCTTTATATATGTTGTTTAGTTTTCCTTACTATAAAAATCTTCGAGTCTAAAATCTATATCCGGTAATTTTTCATATATCTTATCCTGATACTGATTGTTTTGATTGTAAGCTTCTTCAGTAATTAACCTACCTTTACGCTTAATTCCATAATCTTGTACGAATAAATTATTATTTCTATTTATTTTGTAATATGGTACAACATTCGCACTAAATTTTACTCGTTGATGAATAAGTTCCATTGCCAATGCATAGTATTTATTTGTCTCATATAACCATAAATGATCTATTGATACACCTGAAACAAATACATCTTTTAATAATATCCTTACATTCGGCTTAAATGTGCTATGTCTATCTAAATAATTTTTAAACAAAACACGTTGTATACGTCCAGTAACCATAACGCGTTTATTTTTAAATGGTTTTAATGCTGACCTTGTCATTCCCTTTCACAACCTTATTTCAAATCACTTCGTGCTCAATCTATATTTTATTTTTTCTTTTGAATTCTTTTCAATTTATAAATTTATTATATCATGTACACACTGTTTTTCGACAATTTAGTTGTAAAAAGTTATTTTCAGGTTCAAAACAAATTAGTTTGTAAAATAAATGTCACATCATAATAGGGTGAGATAGAAATGATAAAGAACCGCTAACAATTTATTATATCTCAGACTCTTACACATTAGCCCCACATGTTTTAAATTCTTCGTTTTCAATTTGAAGATCTTAAATGTTGCTTAAGTAATAAATTACTACTGTTTATCATTAGTTTAAAGGATTTAACGGTAATTCATTACTCGGATTTTCTATTTGTGGTTTCTCTTCAGTTTGAATACCACTAGAAGATGTATTACGACTTAAGAAAAGTAACACTTTTTTGATATTATCTATCGATTCAGGTTTATTAAGGTGAAATTGATACTGATGATGTAAATGATGCGTACCATCATAAAACAAAGTATCTACTGGTACATTCAATTCTTGTAATTTCTTACTGAATTCTATATTTTGACTTTCGAATGGATCGCTATCTCCAACAGATAAAAATGTTGGTGGATAATTTTTTGTCGATTGTTTTACTGTCGACATTTGTGAAATGTTTTTAAAACTCTTTTCCCAATCTTCTTCGCCAGTATAACTTTTCATAAATAACTGTATTCTTGGAAACTCAGTTTCTCTAACTGTTTGCATATTATAAAAACCACCAAATAGTATAGCACCTTTAATTTGCGATGGTTTGAATGACTGATCAAATTTCATGGCTTCTCTTAAGCGATCATTCGTCTGTATTGCCGTAAATTGGCTAGCTAATTGAGCACCTGCAGAATCACCGCCAATAATTACTTGATTAAAATCAATAGGTAAATTCATTTTATTTTCTTTAATGAATTGAGTTGCTTGATTCATTTGAATTAATGGTGTGGGATATTTATATTGTGGCGCCAATGCATAATTTACATTCACAACAATGTACCCTTGTTCAGCAATTTTCGCTAATAATGGGTTTTTATACTGCTTATCACCCGCAATATAACCACCACCGTGCATCCAAAAAATAACTGGCAGTTTGGCATTAGAAGACATATCAACAGGTGTAATAATATCTAATTTACTGTTAGGGAAAACTCTATTGTATGTAAGGTTTTGATAAATGCGCACATTTTTATTTTTAATATTAATTTTGTCTTTATTAGCATGGTTCTCATTTGTAATTTGGTCATAATGTTGTTTCAGATGAAATGCTAACAATACACTGATTACAGTTATAAAAAGCGCAGTTATCATCGTCCATTTATTATCTTTATTCATTACATCGTACCTCTCTATTTGTTAGACGCTCATATTAATAGACTGAATAAATATAAAAAGCAATTCGCCCGATAAGAGTAGAGACGAATTGCTTTTAAGGTTAAAACAAAGTGATTCAATTGTAAAGTTTCGGATATCCCTCATATGATATTAAGCAATATGTTTTTTATCCGCATTTTTACGTTTGAAATATTTAATAATTACAGCTACTACAATAAATAAGCCTACATATCCCATAATTGTATATAACTTATTAATTAATTCAGCAAATCCTACGAAACTTAATAAATAACCTGCTACCATCATTATAATAATAAAGATATGATAATTTTTACTGTATGGTTCTGTAAAACGTGCTGCAAATGAATACATTAGTCCTAGAATAGTATTATACATAACCGCCAGCATAATAACAGATAACACTGTTGCTATTAAAGGATGGATATTATTTGCTAACGTCAATGTAGGAATTGAGGCATTTTTAATAGTTGGATATTCACTTTGCAATGCAAAGTTGATCAATGCTAGTAATACAGTATAGATAATACCACCATACATCGCGCCTGCACCTGACACTGTACGCTTTTCAGTATCCCCACCGATTGCTACGATGGTACTAAAACCTACAGAAAAAGCTAATCCACCATATATTGTACCAAACCAGATTCCCTTCCAAATACTTGCTTCAGGCACTACTTGGTTAACTTCTGCTAATGAAACATGACCTTTAAATAAATAAACGCCAGCGATTAATACAACTAAAACAATTAAAAATGGTGTAACGATACCTAGTGCACGTACTATTTTATTAAAGTCTAATAGCAACGTAATATAAATCGCTAATGTCATAATTAAAGCACCTAGCCATGTAGGTATGTTATAACTTTCTTCAAATGTTGCGCCTGCACCAGCTATCATGGTTACAGCTATACCAAATAAGAAGAAGATTAAAATATAATCAAAGACTTTACTAAACTTTTCACCGAATACGTATTGTAATGTTGATTCATGATTTGTCGCTTCAAAGGCAGTACCAATTTTTGCTACTTGGCGCCCAATAAAAGCTAAAATAAAACCAGATATAATAACACCTAAATAAGCCCACAAGCCATATTTAGTGAAAAATTGCATAACTTCTTGTCCAGTTGAAAATCCTGCGCCCACTACAATGCCGACGTAGGCAAATCCAATTTTTGTTGCTTCTTTATTCATCATCATGTGAATAATAGACCTCCTTAATTTTGCACAGTGTGCATTATAACGTACTGAAAATTAATTGCAAGTCGCATAGGTTATTTTTCACTTTTTCAAAATTGCTCAATCCATTCACATTATCACGTTCAATGACATTTAAAAAAATTATAAATTTATGCTTTTATAATGCAGTCATACGAACTTTTGTATAGGAAAAATGATTAATTATTGTGCTTCTTGAATTTCGTATATTTAGTTAAATTTCGAAGAATACATATCAAAATTTCTCAGTTAACAAGGTTTAAACCATCTATCGTATGTTCTTTATTAAAATGTATAAATTTATAAAATGTTGTATAAAAACCATTTGTGCACACAAGTATACTTCGTTAGTTTTTAAGTATTAAAAAAGGCTGGAACATATGTCCCAACCCAACCAAATGTTAAAACTATTATTAAGCTAATATAATTGAAATGTAATTAACGTGCATTACGTTGGTGTAATTCATTTATATCAACAACAACGTTGTCCATACGTTTGGCAGTGTCTTTTAAGACGTTACGAGCAACATTATTATTAGGATCTAATTTTAAAATTTGCTTGGCGATATCAAAAGCCTTCTTATCTGAAATAACAGGTGTTGGTATCGCATGCAATAATAACATTTGTAACAAACTTTTAACTTCTTTGCCGTCAGTAAGTTTTATGGAAGCGTCTGCATGATAATAAGCAGAATCCAAAGCACCTTCATATTCACTTAGTGGATACACAAGCAATAAAAATGCTAAGTCATGCATTTCAGATGATTCTTCGTACTTAATCATATCTAAAATACATGTATAAAACATCATACTTTCTACTTCATGCGCACTTGAAATATATGCTTCTTCAAATTCCATAAAATCTGTTTCGGACATCAATTGTCGTACTAAATCAAACTCGCCATTCAATACATGTTTTTTTATAAGGTGTTGCATGGCAATGTCCTCCTATTTCTCCAGATTTTATTAAACATTTACATATATACTATCATATTTTTTATAAAGTTTCATTTGAAAAAGGTTTACATTTTTCATTATTAGTAAATTTTAACTAAAATGATTGTTTGATTTCTGCTAATGCATCATCAATTGAACCGCCGATTGATAGCTTTACTGCTGCGATAAAACTGCCTTCAACAATTGGTGCATCAACTTTTAACACACGATGATTACCATCATACATTTCAATAGCCATATCTACATTCATTTCTGAAGATCCAATATCGTAAAAACACAATGCATCATCCTCTAATTTAGTCAAAACTTCTTGGATGATATCAAATGAAGTTCCAATTGAACCATCTGGTAATCCCCCGATTGGTATAATATCAACGTCACCTGCCATTTGCTTTAACAAAGATTTTGTACCACTTGCAATTTCTTTACTGTGGCTAACAAGTATAATTTTAGGCATTATCTTCATCTCCAATCAAAGCGTTTAAAATATAAACCATACTTTGAGCACCTGGATCAATATAACCTTTTGATTCTTCTCCAAAATATGCAGCTCTACCTTTCGTTGCTACCATATCTTTTGTATTATCTGCTAATTGCTGTAAATCATTGAATGTTAAAGTTTCACCATTTTCAAGCTTCTCTGCTGCTCGCGCTACTACATCATACATTGTCTTTTCATTTAAAGTAACTTTACCACGTGATTCAACCGCTTCGGCAAATGCCTGAATTAGTGTAATGAAATCTTGATTATCCATATCATCTTTGGTGACTGCAGACATTTTAACAAAGCTAAAGCCATACAGTGGTCCTGATGCACCCCCAACATTTGACATCAATGCCATACCAGTCGATTTGAACAATGATTGCATTGAGCTATCATCAAGTTTGTCTTTAAGACTACTAAACCCACGAACCATGTTAACCCCGTGGTCACCATCACCAATTGCTCGATCTAATTCAGTTAATTCAGATTCATGTTTTTTAAACGTTTCTTCTAAATTTAATAAACGTGCTTTCATATCATTCACTTTCATTTGTGCCACCTCATAAATGTATATTTATTCATATTCACTTCTTATTTAAAGTATTGACTTGTTGTTGGTGCTAAAAATGCTTCCAAATATTCTGGTTTATTAGGCACGATAGTTATAGAAAAACCTTGCATGTCTAAAGATGTCATATAATCACCAACAAACCATTTAGCAACATTAACCGTTCTTGCAGCTAAATTTTGTTGAATATATTTAGTTACGATATTTAATTCAGATAACGGCGTACCACCCATACCATTTACCATTAATATGACATCATTGGCAGTAACTTCTTTATACAATTCGTCTAACAATGTTCCAACAATATGATCAATATCCTTTACTTCTTCCCTATGAATACCTTTTTCACCATGTATACCAATACCGATTTCCATTTTGTCGTCTTCAATATCAAAGCCATATTTTCCAGTAGTTGGAACAAGCGGTGGCTCAATTGCCATACCAATACTTTTAATTTCAGGTAACAACGCTTCTACACGCGATTTTATCTCTGTTAATGAATAACCTTTTTCAGCAAGATAACCGGCAAGCTTATGAACAAACACTGTTCCTGCAACACCACGACGTTGTACTTCGTTTGTCACAGCAATGTCGTCACGAACAATAACAGTTTGAACATTTATACCTTCCATTTCTGCAAGCTCTTGTGCCATTTCGAAATTCATCACGTCACCTGCATAGTTTTTTACAACTAGTAATACACCATCACCAGTATCTACTGCTTTAATAGCTTCTAATATTTTATCAGGTGTAGGTGATGTAAATACTTCGCCACAAACCGCTGCATCTAGCATACCTTCTGCAACAAAACCGGCATGCGCAGGTTCATGTCCGCTTCCACCTCCAGAGACTATTGCTACACCATGTTCTTTCTTAGCTTTTTTTACAATAACTGTATTAGCAATCAGATCTAACTCTGGGTGCGCAATTAACAATCCTTCAAGCATATCAGTTAAAAATGTTTCTTTTTTATTGATTAACTTTTTCATCATGTTGTACCTCCTTGGTATTATCAGTCATAGTATAAAACAGAATAAATGAATGCGCTATCATAAAGAATTAACCTGATACCGTTATCAAATATATTTTTGATAAGATCCTCTTGATAACTTAATGGTTCATTATTGAAAAAATAAATAGTCTTGAGTGGCTCATTAAATAAAAAATGCTATGAAAAGCCTTATAATAAAGTGCCTTTCATAGCAATAAGTTGTGTCCTTTGACACTATACATTTTTCGTTTTGTACATTAAATATAAGAAATACGGTGCACCAATAATTGCTACGACAATACCTGCTGGAACCCCACCTGGTTGTAATACAATTTTGCCAATTGTATCAGCTATAACAAGTAAACATGCCCCTACTAAAATGGCAATTGGTAAAAACAACTGGTGACGTGGTCCAACGATACGTTTGGCAATATGCGGACCCATTAATCCGATAAACGAAATCGAACCTGCTACTGCTACAGCAGCAGATGATAACATCACTGCGATAAAGAATAATATTAAACGTTCTCTGCTTAACCTTACACCTAGACCTCGTGCAATATTATCACCCGTATGAATAATATTTAGTGTATTCGATTTAAATAGTAAGTAAGGAATAATAATCAACACCCACGGTAAAAATGCAATGACAAATGGCCATTCGTCACCCCAAATATTACCTGCAAACCAAGCAGCGATGAAATCAGATTGCTTATCATCAAATTTTGACATAATTGTAATTGAGCCACCATATAATGCTGTTTGTAAACCTACACCTATTAATACCATACTCGCAGGTGTAACACCTTCATTTTTATTAAAACTGAAAATAAAAATAATCAATGCAGTGGCGATACCACCTAGTATACTTATTAACGGCAGTACATAAACAAAGTTGTCAGCATTAATTTTACCAATTGCAATAAATAATGCGATTGCAAATCCGCCACCTGCGTTAATACCTAATATACCGGGTTCAGCTATTGGATTTTTCGTGACACTTTGCACTATTGCACCACTAATACTAAGCGCTGCGCCAGCCAAAATAGTAATCATCATCCGAGGTAATCTGAAATCTAATAAGATTAACTCATCAATGGCATCACCTTGTCCAATTAAAGTTTTGAAAAATCTTTCAACAGGTATGTTGTATTCACCTGAGGTAATACTCCAAGTACAACCTAGAAATAGTAGAATGCTAAAAACAGCCAGTGCAATCCATTGTCTGCGTTTATTATTTGAACTAATCATATTGAGCGTCCTCCTTTTTTAACTAAATATAAAAAGTAAGGAACACCGATAAATGAAATGATTGCACCAACAGGCGCTTCTCCTAAATATCGTGCTATCACATCGGCAACAAGCACGAGTATCCCACCTAACAAGGCTGTTAATGGTAGAATTTTAGCATAATCAGTTCCAATTAAAAATCTTGCTATATGAGGTACCATCAAACCTACAAATGCAACTTGTCCAGCGATAGCAACTGCAATACCTGCTAGAATCATAGCAATAATTAAACATATGCCTCTGATCATTGTTACATTTTGACCTAAACCTTTAGCTAATGATTCACCAAGATTTAAAATGGTAAGTTGTTTACTAATTGTTAATATAATGAATAACGCAATACCAATTAATGGAATTGCCCACTTAAGGTGTGACCATGTTGTGCCTGAAACGCCTCCAGCAGTCCAAAATGTTACTGTTTGATTTAGTCTAAAAGCTAATGCAATACCTTGACTTAGCGCTGTTAACATAGCACTTACTGCTGCACCCGCTAAAATAATACGCATCGGATTAAATCCATCACGTCTAGATCGGCCTATCATTAATACAATAGCACCTCCTAGAATAGCACCTAAAAATCCAGCAAACATCAATATTAAAAATGAAGTGTTTGGTAAAACTGCATATGTTAATGCTAAAGCAAATGAAGCACCTGAATTTAAACCTATGAGCGCCGGATCAGCAAGACTATTACGGGTAACACCTTGTATAATCGCACCAGAAACTGCAAGCGCCATACCCACAATTACTGCTGCTATATTTCTGGGAATCCTAATCTCATTGATGATGTTTTGCTGTTGATTGCTAGGATTATAATTAAAAATAGCCTCTATAATTGTAGAGGCTTGAATTTTGGCGTCACCTATTAATGTAGAAATAAATAGTGTGATTAGTAGTATCATACTTAAACCTATAATATAGGCTAAAAACTTCAATGGCGTTGAATTCTCTCTATTTGTCATGTTAATTGTCCTTTTTATCATATTAACTTACTTAATTAAGAATAAGCTCTGCGACATAAGTCATAAGTTACCAATAAAGGTTTTCCAGTTTTAGGATCTTTACTTAAAACAACATCAATATTGAAAACTTTTTCTAAAATTTCCTGTGTTAATACGTCTTCTGTTGAACCTGTAGCGATGATATCCCCTTCTTTCATCGCAATAAGATGATCTGAGAAACGAATCGCTTGGTTGATATCATGAAGAACCATGACAATTGTACAACCTTGTTCCTGATTTAGCTTCTGAACTAATTCTAGTATTTCTAATTGATGACAGATATCTAAATATGTTGTTGGTTCGTCTAAAAAGATAATATCAGTTCTTTGTGCTAATGCCATTGCAATCCAAACACGTTGTCTTTGACCACCACTTAAATCATTGATTGAACGGTGTCGGAATGTATCAGTTCCTGTAACTTCCATTGCCCAATCAATTTCTTTCTTATCCTCAGCAGTTAATCTACCAAATCCTTTTTGATGTGGAAAACGACCATATGAAACTAATTCCCCAACAGTTAAGCCATCTGCTACTTCAGGTGATTGAGGTAAAATGGCTATTTTTTTTGCAATCTCTTTCGTAGATTGTGTATGAATATTTTCACCATCTAAAAATACTTCGCCTTCTTTAACTGCCAATAAACGTGACAATGCCTTTAGCAAAGTAGATTTCCCGCAGCCGTTAGGACCAATGATTGACGTCACTTTGCCATCTGGTATTTCAACATCTAATTTATTTATAATCGTGTTATCCCCGTAACCAATTTTAACTTGTTGTCCATGCAAACGATTCATAATTTCCCTACTTTCAATAAAATTCTTTCTGTTTATAAAAAATAATTTCTATTTTTAAATTATCAATTTTCAAAGGCATCCCAATTGATAATGATTATCATGAACATCATTATAACATTTTTCAATCTTATTGACTAACATTACTTTTTAAATTGGATAGCTCGATTTGTCATGTCTTATATATTACTTTTATAAAATAAAAAACGCCCACAGATAAGTCTTCATAGTTCAAAAACTTGTCCGTGGACTTCTATTTAAGTATGTGTGCTCATACCATTTATTTATTCATCTGCAAGAAAGCCATTACCATAGACATCTCTTACATCATGAATTACGAGGAATGCATCTTTATCGATTTGTTTAATTAATCGCTTTGCTTTTGAAACTTGTGTTTTAGAAATAACAACGTATAAGACATCTTTTTCTTCACGCGTATAATAGCCATGTCCGTTTAAAATGGTTAAACCTCTTCCAATTTGCTCGTCTATTGCTTTGGCAAGTTTGTCGGGATTAGTTGAAATAATCGTCATAGCTTTTTTAGTGTTTAAACCTTCTATGACATATTCCATCACTTTTGTTCCTATATAAAGTGATATTACTGTTACTAATACTTTATCAAGTGGAATAACTGTAAGTGAAATTGCAACAACGATCATATCGAAGAAAAGCAAAGCATATGGCGTGCTTACATCGAGGTATTTCGTTGCAATTCTCGCCAAAATTGTTGTACCTGCTGTTGTACCGCCTGCAAGGATAATTACTCCGATTCCTAGTCCAACGCTTACACCACCAAAAATGGCATTCACAATGCTGTTTCCAGTTTCTACTTGCCATGATTCTGTTAAACTCAAAAATATTGAAATAAGAATTGTTACAAGAATAGTTAAGTACATACTTCTCTTACTCAAAAATTTATAACCTATGGCAATCAATACTGCGTTGACCAAGAAGTTAGTGATGGCTGGTGAAATATGAAACGCATAATATAAAATAATTGCTAAACCTGTAACCCCGCCTTCACCTAAGTTACCAGAAATAATAAATGCATTTACACCTGCAGCAAAGATAAATGAACCTAAGACAACTAGTATTAAATCTTTAACCGTTTTATTCACGAAACCATCCCCTTTATATATTTATTAGACTATAAAAATAGTAGCACAACAAAAATGCTGTCACAACTCTATGGAAAGAGTTCTAACAAAGATTTACTATTTAACTAATTTATATGAAGAATAGCTTTCCCTAATAAATATCACTCACAATATAATAATTAAAAATATTCTGAATTTTTAATTTACTTTCATTTCATTGTCTGCTATAATGTTTTTAACTTCTTCAATAGAGAAGTTATCTCCTTTGTGTTGTTTATAATAACAAAACAAATTTTGCTCGAAGTACTATGACTGTACCTAGTCCTTACTGTCATATGTACAATAATATTCATTTCCCATAAAAGCCAAGTGTATTACCATGTGCACTTGGTTTTTATAATGCTTCAATTTCGGTAACTTTAAAAATATTTAAATATCTTTATACCAATAATAAAAAAGTCCAAGCATCTCACCTATATTAATAGACGACATGCCTGGACATATTTATTAGTTAAAATGTATTATCATAGTCACTCTTCAACATATTACCATGCAAATAAACCAACGAAAGCTGCTGTTAATAATGAAACTAGGATACCTGATAATAGCATCATAGGCACATATTTAGATACAAAGTCTGATGTCTTTTTATCAACAATGCCTTTCAATGTACCGATAATCATACCAATCGTTGAGAAGTTTGCAAATGAAATTAAGAATGTTGTAATAACCGCACGATGGTGTGGTGTATAAGATGCAATATCTTTAGAAATTTCACCCATAACAACAAATTCATTTGTAACAATTTTCTTAGCCATTTGTTGTGCTACCAACCACGCTTCATCATAAGGTAAACCGAGTAATAGCGCAAATGGATACATAAACACACCTAAAATTTGGTTTAAACCGAAACTACCTTTTATGCCTATCCATCCTGCTATCATTCCTGTAATCAAATTGATAAAACGATCAAATAGATCAGCTAACGCTACAAAACTAATAACAAATGCGATGATGATTAATACTAATTTACCTGCTGCTAATACAGAATCTCCAAGGAATGAGAAGAATGGTTGACGTTCAACTTCATTGTTTTTAAGACTGTAAATAATATCTTCTTTCTCTTCAACACTTACTGGATTCAACAAGCATGACACAATAATCGCGTTAACGATATTTAGTGGAATTGCCGTTAGTACCAGTTCTCCTGGTACCATTTGTACATACGCACCTACAATAGCTCCCGATACAGAGCTCATTGACATCATTGCGATTGTTAATACACGCATTTCATTCATACGTTTTAGTTGCTCACTTGATACGGCTAATGCTTCAGTATTTCCTAAGAACATCATTTCTATCCCAAAGAATGACTCGAATTTAGGTTGTCTTGTTACTTTAGCTAGTAACCAACCAATACCTCCAATAATTTTCGGTAAAATATTAAAGTACATTAAGATATCAAATAATGGCACTATTAATAATATTGGGAATAAGGCTGCAACAGCCATATCCATCATTTTAACATTTGTCAAACTTGCAAATGCAAAACCTGTACCAGCATGCGCTGACTGAACTACCCAAGCGATACCATTGGCTGCTCCTCTTACTGCTTTTTGACCCCAATCAAAATAAATAAAGAACCATGCTAAAAACAGGTTTAAAACAACTAAGATCCCAATTGATTGCCATTGGATATTTTTGCGATCTCTTGAAAATAATACCGCAATACCAAGAAATACAATTAGACCAATAATGTTGATTAATAAAAACATTTGGCACCCACCTATGATTTAATTTTTTAAAAATTTAGAAACATTGAAATATCAAACTTCTGTACCATGGACTCTAAAATCAGTTAAATTGCTATGTAAAATATGAAGAATTATGACTCGTGGCTACAGTATTTAATATATGTATGTTTGCTTATAACTTGTATTATACCATGAGCATTTTTTTCTTAAAATATCGATTTCATTAATTTAAGAATTATTATGTCGTAACTTCTCAAATGATTTAAAATAGACAAAAGCTTGAAGCAATTTATTAACATCTATATCCATCAATGTGCCACACTTTAATTTCCTCGATGGTATATGTGTATTTGCTCCAAGCTTACTTATATATAAAATTAATCTGTTAATTTTTGAGACACTACAAAGTTTTTATACTTCGCATGTGATGCCATCAGTTCTGAATGCGTACCTTTACCTGTTACCTGTCCTTTGTCTAAGAATATAATTTGACCGGCTTTTTTAATTGTAGACAAACGATGCGCAATGACAATCGTTGTTCTACCTTCCATCAATGTTTCTAAAGCTTCTTGAATTTTCAATTCACTTTCACTATCGAGATTAGCTGTTGCTTCATCAAGTAACAAAATATCAGGATTTTTAACAAAACTTCTAGCAATATCAATACGTTGACGTTGTCCGCCAGACAGTTTCAATCCTCGTTCACCTACAAGCGTGTCATATCCTTCATCAAATTGCATGATAAAATCATGACAGTTCGCTAATTTAGCATAATTAATAAGTTCTTCATCTGAAACATGACGATTAATTCCGTATAAAATATTGTCTCTAATTGTACCACTCATCATCGAATTTGATTGCATAACATATCCAATTTTGCGTCGCCACTTAGATAACGGGATATTATAGACACTTTCAAGGCCATATTTAATATCACCTGACTCAATTTCATACATACGTTCTATCAGATTAAATATCGTACTTTTACCAGACCCAGAAGGACCTACAAAAGCACTCACTTGACCTTGTGGGATTTGGAACGACACATCATCTAATATTTTCTTCACATCATATTTAAAGTCTACATGTTCAAATGACAATACACCGTCATCAATTAATACATTTTCAGAATCTTCAAGAGCTTCTGTCGGTTCAATAGGTTCTTGCATGATTTCGTATATTCTACTACTTGCACCGACTGCCTTTTTATAATCTGTAACTAACGTTGAAAGATTGATTAAAGGCATAGATAACTGAATAACATAAAATATCATTGCAATTAATGTACCTGCAGTGATTGCACCAGTCGCAATTTCTAATGCACCAAAACCTAAAATAATTGCAATTGTTAGCAACATAACTATACCTGAAATTGGTTGTACAACTGCCGCAATTTTAGCCTGTTTTAAACCTAATTTATATATTTCATTCAAATTTTTATGTGCATTATCTAATTCAAGACGCTCTGTATTTGATATTTTAACAAGACGCATTTCAGTTAGGACACGCCCTAACAAACCACTGAAGTTTGCAATTTCAGATTGTGTACTTGTCGATATCTTTTGCATAATACGACCTAGAGGAATCATAATTAAAACGAATATCGGTATCGTTATAAATGTTAATAATGTCATTTTCCAATCTAAAATAAATAACATGATTAGTGACCCAACTAATGTAACGATTGATGGTAATAAGTTAGGTAGCTTTTGTGAAATAAATTCATTTATCACTTTCGTATCGTCAGTTAATCGACTCATTAATTGACCACTTTCATTTTTGTCAAAGAATGGCATTTTTAATTGTATGATATGCTCCCATAAAACTGAGCGTATCGCATAAATAATCTTTTCACCAATTTTACTTAATAAATATAAACCTAATCCGCTTAATAAAGCATTGATAACAAAGATACCACCAAATAATGCGATTAGATTCCAATTGATATGGCTCACGGAAAATTTATCTACAATTCGTCCAGTAAACAGTGGCACTAATAGTCCACTTAAGCTCCCTAGTGATGAAATAGTGATAGCTGCAACGATAAGACCCACTGGCCATGATAGTTTTTTAAATAAGAAAAACAATGGATTTTCTCGTTTCATAGTTTTACCTCTTCTGTTTGAAATTTATAGTTAATTCATTTAGATAGATACATGCATTTCTATCATATACTTTCTCCCAACAAAACTTTAAAAATCAAATAAAGTGTTGCCCCAAAATACCGCTCATAACATTTATATGATAGAATATTTCTATTGCATTTTTTGTAATAACTTCTCAAAGTCTTTATATTAAAACATGAAAATTAATCGCTTTTGAGTAAGTTTGCTCTTCGTACAAACATTATAACACCTTTAGCTACACACGTAATATATTTGCATTATTTTTCAAATTAACTGCAGAAAACTTTATTTTCAACAATTTAATTAAGGTGAAGTGAATTAGCAATGATTTCCGTAAGTAGGAATAACCATTGCTTTTAGGGAATATTTAAGAATTGGAAAAGGGAAGATTAACGCTTTATGAAAAATTTAATATCTATTATCATCATTTTATGTTTAACATTAAGTATTATGACACCATATGCACAAGCTGCTAACAGTGACGTAACCCCTGTACAAGCAGCAAATCAATATGGTTATGCAGGTTTGTCAGCTGCATACGAACCGACGAGTGCTGTTAATGTAAGTCAAACTGGACAATTACTGTATCAATACAATATCGATACTAAGTGGAATCCAGCGTCTATGACCAAATTAATGACAATGTACTTAACATTGGAAGCTGTAAATAAGGGGCAGCTTTCACTTGATGACACTGTCACAATGACGAACAAAGAATATATTATGTCTACACTACCTGAGTTGAGTAATACGAAACTATATCCTGGACAAGTATGGACAATCGCAGACCTATTACAAATTACAGTATCTAATTCTAGTAATGCCGCGGCATTAATTTTAGCTAAGAAGGTATCAAAAAACACCAGCGATTTCGTTGATTTAATGAATAACAAAGCTAAAGCTATCGGAATGAAAAATACACATTTCGTCAATCCAACGGGTGCTGAAAATTCAAGATTACGTTCATTTGCACCAACAAAGTATAAAGACCAAGAACGTACTGTAACGACTGCTAGAGACTATGCCATTTTAGATTTACACGTGATTAAAGAGACACCTAAAATATTAGACTTTACAAAGCAGTTAGCACCAACAACGCATGCAGTTACGTATTACACATTCAACTTTTCATTGGAAGGTGCAAAAATGAGTTTGCCGGGTACAGATGGTTTAAAAACTGGATCAAGTGATACAGCAAATTACAACCATACGATTACTACCAAACGAGGTAAATTTAGAATTAATCAAGTTATCATGGGTGCGGGAGACTATAAAAACCTTGGTGGCGAGAAGCAACGTAATATGATGGGGAATGCATTAATGGAACGCTCATTTGATCAGTATAAATATGTAAAAATATTGTCTAAAGGTGAGCAAAGGATAAATGGTAAGAAATATTATGTTGAAAACGATCTTTACGATGTTTTACCAAGTGATTTTAGTAAAAAAGATTATAAACTTGTAGTCGAAGATGGTAAAGTACACGCGGACTATCCAAGAGAATTTATTAATAAAGATTATGGACCTCCAACTGTAGAAGTTCATCAGCCAATTATTCAAAAGGCAAATACTGTTGCTAAAAGTATGTGGGAAGAACATCCATTATTCACTATCATTGGTGGTGCATGCCTTGTCGCTGGATTAGCACTAATTGTTCATATGATAATCAATCGTTTATTTAGAAAAAGAAAATAAAACATACTAAAAACGGACAAGTTGCACATTATAAAGCTGCGAAACTTGTCCGTTTTATATTTATTTTATAATAACCTACATTAATTTATCGTTTAGTATCGATAGTTCTATATAATTTATTTAGCATCTTTACCATATAATTCTTGTTTGATTTTAGTCGTCGAAATGCCTTCTGTACGTTTTAAATAAATGACTTCACATTTATCCTTTAAGAAGTCGAATTCACCTTCCCAGTCATGTCCCATAACAAAAACATCTACATCAAATTTTTCGACATCGTCTTCTTTTTGTCCCCAGCCCTTTTCTGGAATGACTAAATCGACATAGCGTATTGATTCAAGCATCATTTTTCGTTGTTCATAATCATAATAAGATTTTTTATGTTTAATTTGATTAAATTCATCTGTTGATAATGCTACTATTAAATAATCGCCCATCTCTCTTGCACGACGAAGCAATTCGATATGACCATAGTGAAGTAAGTCATATGTGCCATATGTTATTACACGTTTCATTAAGTTATCCTCCTCATATTGTCACATCATAGGATTGCAGTTTATGGTCATCAATGTACACGTTATCGTTTTAACATTGATTTTGTTCGATGTGCAAACTTTCTCCCTTTAAGTTGTATCAAGAATTTTTTATAAGTCGGCCTATTAATGCCCACTTGAATTAATGTTTGTCGCCACAATTCGTATATTTCTCTATCCCAATTCTCACCAATAAATTCAACTGTATTTATAATGTCAAACATGTTTTGCGATACATAATCAGAATGCTGCATAGACATAATATAGTCTTTTACGAGTTGAATTGTCGTGTGCGTTACTGCTGGGTGTTCGTTCATATAATATTTTAATGAATTATTGAATAAAATACGATCAACCATATCACTATATAATAGCCTTTGTTCAGGTAATAGTAACATTTCCATGACTCGTTGTCTTATTTTCATAATTTCTGTGATATATCTATTAAAATCTTCATCGTTACTTGTAGCATGTGTATCTATATCGTTATCTCCGACAATCATCTGTGAAACTAAATGTATATCCGTAGCTTTTTGCATCGCCTTGACAAGTATTGTGTGATTGTATGTGTTAGCTAAAGTTTCGTCACACTGTAATTCAGCAAATTTAGCACTGAATAACTTTCCGTCAAAAGACATCATTGATAACAAATCTGGTTGTTCCGTTAATGTAACGATTCGATTATCTTTAATAAACTCATCAGCACTTTTCAATTTCCATTCACCATGGTAATTGTAAGCTCGCTGCCCTATTACCATATCAATATTATCATTATTTTTGAAAGCTGCAGTTAACCTATCTAATTTACCTGGCAATACGATTGATGTTGGATTTATGACCATAAATGCGTCACTATCATGTGGATCTGTCATTTTGATATCCATCAAACCTTTATTAATACACGTAGCTATCGAAGCATTTTGTAATTGTATTAATGAAATATGCTTGAGTTCTCTTGGTAACCGTTCAATCATAGGAATTGTTTGATCAGTAGAACCACCATCAATACAAAGGATTCTATAGTGTTCTTTACTCTCAATAGATATTAACAATTGTCGAATTGTTGCCTCATTATTACATGTAGGTATGATTATCGTAAGCCTCATTTTGTCACCATCTTATCTATATATTCTGTGAGCTGATGTAAACTTTTATCAGTATTATACTTATGCCAATCTTTAAATAACGGATTTAATAGATGTTCTTTTTCTTGTATCGTCATTATTAAATCTTCTTCAGTATACACTTTGTAGCTATCCGGTATTGCTTTGTAAAATTGATTCAGGCCTCTCACTTTATCATATGTTCCTTCATCATACACATAAAATATAGTTGGAATATCTAACAAGCTAGCTTCTATTGGCAGCGAACTATAGTCGCTAATAATTATATCTGACATTAGCATTAATGTAGACGTGTCGATTGAAGATACGTCATCAATGTCTGAATGTTCAATTGATGGATGTAATTTATTAATCAGTGTATATCCTGGTAAACATTTTTCAAAATAAGCTTTATCAATAGCCCTATTATCTGCTTTATCTTCTCTATATGTTGGTACATATAATGCCAACTTATTTGTAATTCCATATTTATCCTTTAACTCTGCCTTAACCGTTGCTCTATCAGCTGTGTAATATTTATTAATTCTCGGAAGCCCAAAATACAACATTTGCTCTTCTGTTGCACCTAAAGACTGTTTAAAACATTGTGACATTTGTTCACAACCCACTAAGTAAAAATCCGTCGCTTGATAAACTTTACGGTACTGCTGAACCATTGTCTTGTCAGACACATCGACTTGATGATCTGTTAATCCAAAGTTTTTTAATGCACCACTTGCATGCCACGTTTGAACAATGTGTTGATTAGAAGTCTTATTATATCCACCTAGTAATAGGTAATAATTATCGATAATAATCATCTGCGCGCTTTTCAAAGCCTTAATTTGTTTTACCAATGTTCGATTAGTCATTTCTATCACATCAACATCGTCGCTAAGTTCAGATAAATAAGGCGCTTGTTTTGGTGTTGTTAAAACAGTTTTCTGATACGACGAATTATTTAATGCTTTGATGATAGGCTTAATATCTTCTGGAAAAGTCATCATAAATACGATATGCGGTTTATCAATCACTTGAGGCGTAATCATTTTAGAAAGTATTCGAACTACCAAATGATAAAATTTCTTTATTAAAACGTTCATAATACACCAACTTAATATGTTATTTACTTAAATTATAAACAAAAATGAACCCCACTTCCATTTATTAATGGTTAGCGGGGTTTCGTCATATAAATATATTACAAGAAGTCTGCAAATTGATCTCTATATTTCATGTGTAGGTACGCACCAATTGCAAAGAAAATGGCAACAATACCGAAATTGTATAACATTAATTTCCAATGATCCATGAAATACCATTCGTGATATAAAATTGCTGCACGGTATGATTCAGCAATAAAGTAAACTGGATTATATTTCATCATTTCATGAATTAAACCACTGATACCATGGTTCTTTGGTAGCCACAAAATTGGTGAAAAGTAAAATAATATTCTTAATATTGCTTGCATTAACATTTGTGTATCTCTAACTAACACACCGAGTGTTGATGTTAATAACGTCACCGAGGCAGTTAAGAAAAAACAAAACGGTACATATATCAATAATTGAATGATATGTATTGATGGATAAATACCAGTAAACATACATGCAATTATCACAAGTAAAAGTAAGCCTAAATGTCCATAAAATCTACTTGTCACAATATATGTCGGTATTATCGATAACGGGAAGTTCATTTTCGATACTTGATTAAACTTTTGTGTAATTGCTTTAGTACCTTCTAAAATACCTTGGTTGATGAAGAACCACATACTGATACCAACCAATAACCAATAAACAAAAGGTACACCATGAATTGGTGCATTACTTCTTATTCCTAATCCAAAAACCATCCAGTAAACCATTATTTGCATAACAGGGTTAATTAATTCCCAAGCCACACCTAAATAGTTACTATGATTGATAATTTTAACTTGAAACTGAGCCAGTCTTTGAATTAAATAAAAGTTCTTTACATGTTCTTTAAAAACTGTTCCTATTGCTGACATTCCATTAAACCACACTTTCAAATGTTTAACTATTTCTCTACTTAACTAAATAGTATTATAATAATTGTTGTAAATACTATCACTATACATGGATGCTATCAAAATTATTGTCTAGTTCTTTAAAATATTAGTTTATTACAAATACATTATAGTATACAATCATGTAAGTTGAAATAAGTTTAGTTTTTAAATATCATTGTTATCATTGATGATTAACATTTTGTGTCAAAACACCAACTCTGATAATAACAAAATCTTCTATACACTTTACAACAGGTTTTAAAATTTAACAACTGTTGAGTAGTATATTATAATCTAGATAAATGTGAATAAGGAAGGTCTACAAATGAACGTTTCGGTAAACATTAAAAATGTAACAAAAGAATATCGTATTTATCGTACAAATAAAGAACGTATGAAAGATGCGCTCATTCCCAAACATAAAAACAAAACATTTTTCGCTTTAGATGACATTAGTTTAAAAGCATATGAAGGCGACGTCATAGGGCTTGTTGGCATCAATGGTTCCGGCAAATCAACGTTGAGCAATATCATTGGCGGTTCTTTGTCGCCTACTGTTGGCAAAGTGGATCGTAATGGTGAAGTCAGCGTTATCGCAATTAGTGCTGGCTTGAGTGGACAACTTACAGGGATTGAAAATATCGAATTTAAAATGTTATGTATGGGCTTTAAGCGAAAAGAAATTAAAGCGATGACACCTAAGATTATTGAATTTAGTGAACTTGGTGAGTTTATTTATCAACCAGTTAAAAAGTATTCAAGTGGTATGCGTGCAAAACTTGGTTTTTCAATTAATATCACAGTTAATCCAGATATCTTAGTCATTGACGAAGCTTTATCTGTAGGTGACCAAACTTTTGCACAAAAATGTTTAGATAAAATTTACGAGTTTAAAGAGCAAAACAAAACCATCTTTTTCGTTAGTCATAACTTAGGACAAGTGAGACAATTTTGTACTAAGATTGCTTGGATTGAAGGCGGAAAGTTAAAAGATTACGGTGAACTTGATGATGTATTACCTAAATATGAAGCTTTCCTTAACGATTTTAAAAAGAAATCCAAAGCCGAACAAAAAGAATTTAGAAACAAACTCGATGAGTCCCGCTTCGTTATTAAATAAACCGAAAAAACCGAGAATCTCCATTTAAGGATTTCCTCGGTTTTATTTTTGTCATCATGATTATTTCGCCTTTTTTATTTTTCTTTTTGCTTTGGCTATTTTATACATAAATATTGGAATACTCTTTAATCTACCAATACGTTTCCAATCTATTAATGCTCTATATATCCATTCAATGTTTAATTTTCTAAAGATATAAGGCGCTCTCTTTTTAGCCCCAGCAAATACTTCAAGAGAACCACCTACGCCCATCATCACTGTAGATTCAAATTGGTTTTCATGTGTCATAATCCATTCTTCTTGTTTAGGGAATCCCATACCTACAAATATGTAATCAGGTTTAAACAGTTTAATTCGTTTCACTACTGTCTCATCTTCTAAATCAATATAACCGTGATGATGTGCAAACGATATGTTTGGATATCTTTGTTGCAATGCATATTGTGCCGCTTCTACAACTTCATTAGTTGCCCCTAGCAAAAATACTTTTTGATGATTTACATGAGCAATTTTCAAACATTCATCCATCAACTCAATACCAGGTATACGATGCGCTAGAGGTTGCTTTAAACGATGCGAAGCTTTGACTACTCCTGTCCCATCAGCAACAATATAGCTCGCTTGATTTATTAACTCTAAATACGCTTGATGTGTCGTCGCGTAATTCACTATTTCAGGGTTGGCTGTTACTATAAAAAGATTATTCGTTGATTGATTTGCAAAAAAGGTTTTAATATTTTCAACCATTTGCAACATTGTTGTATTATCAAAATCGACTCCTAAAATGTCAACTTTGGCTGTATTGGATCTTTCTTCAACAGTCATAACAGGAATCTCCTATCTTATTTCATTATTATGTTAGTGTAATCAATATTAACAGTATTTATATTCATCCTATTTATATCGAAATGATTTTGCTTTATTTTAACACATATTCACCTTTTCAAAAATTAAAATTAGTTTAACTAAGGTAAGTCTAAAGTCTAACGCTATTGATGCCAATATCATTTATAATAAGTGCTAAGCAAACTTTAAATTAATATCTTATATGAGGTTAACAATGAATTATTTATCAAACTTTTTTAATACGACAATTCAACTTAATATATACATTATCGTTATTGTTGCAGCTTGTTATATTGCTATTCATCAATATAGACATAAGCCTGTTTTGAACTATTTAGATGTCATTTTAAACTATATCCCTGTTTTAACACATGAATTTGGTCATGTACTGTTTAATAAACTCGCTGGTGGCCGTGCAAAAGATTTAGTCATTGTAACAAGTCCACGAGAGCGACAACAGACATTACAACAAGGATTCGCAATTACACAATCTAGACATCTAGCAGGCCAATGGCTTACAACGATTGGTGGTTATTTAATGCCACCTATTATGTTATTGATAGGTTTAGCGTCGAGCCATTATCAGATACCTAGTTTCTTTATATTTACCTATTTATTGATATTTATTTATTTTTTAATTTTAACATCTAGAAAAGGCTCACCCATTGTTGTTATAACTTTAATTTCTATCATGTTGTATTTTATATTAAAAGATGAAAATATAGTAGAAATTCAACTACTTGTCACAATGAGTTATCAATATATTTTAGGTGTATTATTAGGCGAAGTTCTACAATCTAGTTGGACGATTGCTAAATTGACTTTCCAGCGTCCGAGTCCACAGTGGGATGGTAGTGCACTTAAAGAACTCAGTCATGTACCTATCTTCATTTATAGTACAATCTGGATTATCTTCAATCTTTATGCAGTGAATATTTTACTCAAATATACTCACTTGATAAATTAACTAATAAAAAAGAAGCCTAAAGCAATTATCCATATGTCTTTATCAGTTCAATCATGGATATCTTTATGGCTTCTTTATTTTATTTTTCAGCAAACATGTTCATTGCATTTTCGTAACTGACAATAATTACATTATCATTACGTTTAATGATAATTACTTTATTCATTTCATCTTTCGATACAATTTCCACTTCATTACCAATAGAAATATCTTTACTAGACAAATATATTAGCAAATCGGTCTTATCTCTCACACGTTTGATTGTAACGATATCACCAGGTTCATAATTCAAAATCGTTGTTATATATTTCTCTTTATATTCATTATTTCTAGGAATCACACCGCCGTGCGGGCAAGTTTCTGGGAAATTTAACAGGCTATCCAGCCTTTCAACAAATAAATCTGAAATTCGATGTTCTAAAATTTCTGCTTCTTGATGTACTTCTTCCCAATTATATTTCAATATTTCTATTAAAAATAATTCTAATAGTCGATGTCTCTTAATGATATCAAGCGTATGCGTTAAACCATCCTCTGTTAATCTAACACCTTTGTATGGTTTTGTTTCAACATAGCCTGCTTTTTCAAGACGTCCTACCATTTCACTTACAGATGGAGGCTTAATATTTAAAAATTGAGATAAGATTTTATTTGTCACAAAGTTTTTATCGCCATTATTCGTAAGGATTGCCTTTAAATAGTCCTCTTTTTCTTCAGTTAACATACTTTCACCTCACATACATTGTCTATATTATATCACGAATTTACTTGACATGATAAATATTCTCAGTTTATTATACAATTAATTAGGTTAGCCTAAACTTTTAATTAGGAGGTATAAACGTTTGTTAGAAACAAAAGATTTAAATCTGTTTTTAGGTAATAAGCATGTACTTAAAAACATTTCCTTATCGATACCAGTACGCGGCGAAATAATTGGTATCATGGGCCCGAATGGTGCTGGTAAATCTTCCCTTATCAAGTCTTTAATTGGTGAATTTAATGCTACCGGTACTAAATTGTTATATAACAAACCTATACAACAACAACTGCAACATATTACATATATTCCACAAAAAGCACATATTGATTTAGATTTTCCTATAAGTGTGGAACAAGTGATTTTATCAGGTTGCTACAAAGAAATTGAATGGTTTAGACGACCTAATAAATCAGCAAGGGATAAACTCAAACAGTTATTAAGCGATTTAGAATTAGAATCTTTACGTCATCGACAAATTTCAGAATTAAGTGGTGGACAATTACAACGTGTGCTAGTAGCAAGAGCATTGATGTCCGAAAGTGAAGTTTATTTTCTAGATGAGCCGTTTGTCGGAATTGATTTTAGTAGCGAAAAATTAATCATGACAAAAATCGAGAACTTAAAACAACAAGGAAAACTTATTCTTATCATCCACCATGATCTATCAAAAGCAAAGCAATACTTTGATCGCATTATTCTATTAAATCAAACATTACGATACTTTGGTGATAGTGAAGAGGCTATGAGTGTCACTCGCTTAAACGAAACATTTATGAGTAGCACTGACTGTAGTGACCCTAGTCAAAGGAGCAATATAACATGTTAGAGTTTGTCGAACATTTATTTACATATCAATTCTTGAATCGAGCATTGATAACTTCAATTATTGTAGGGATAGTTTGTGGTACAGTTGGTAGTTTAATTGTATTACGTGGTCTTTCATTAATGGGAGATGCAATGAGTCACGCAGTATTACCTGGTGTTGCCCTATCATTCTTATTTGGTATTCCAATGTTTGTAGGCGCACTTATAACTGGTATGATCGCAAGTATTTTTATCGGTTATATCACATCTAGTAGTAAAACGAAACCTGACGCCGCTATTGGAATTAGTTTTACCGCTTTCTTAGCTTCGGGGATTATTATTATTAGCTTAATAAACACTACGACAGATTTGTACCATATTCTGTTTGGTAATTTACTGGCAATCACAAATAGTGCATTTTTAACAACTATTGTGATTGGTTCAATCGTCCTTATTCTAATCATTATTTTCTATCGTCCATTAATGATTTCTACATTCGATCCAACGTTTAGTAGAATGAGTGGTCTAAATACGACGTTATTACATTACTTTGTGATGTTGTTACTCTCATTAGTAACAGTAGCAAGTATTCAAACGGTAGGTATTATTCTTGTAGTTGCATTATTAATTACACCTGCATCTACAGCATTTTTAATTAGTAAAAAACTATACTCAATGATGATTATAGCAAGTTTAATAAGTGTCATAAGTTCAATTGTCGGACTTTATTACAGCTATATTTACAACATTCCTAGTGGTGCGACAATCGTACTTTGTACGTTTGTAATTTATATCATCACATTATTTTTCACAAAATTTACGAATAGAAAGAAACGAGGAAGTTTAACATGAAAAAATTAGTACCTTTATTATTAGCCTTATTACTTCTAGTTGCTGCATGTGGTACTGGTGGTAAACAAAGCAGTGATAAGTCAAATGGCAAATTAAAAGTAGTAACGACGAATTCAATTTTATATGATATGGCTAAAAATGTTGGTGGAGACAACGTCGATATTCATAGTATTGTACCTGTTGGTCAAGATCCTCATGAATATGAAGTTAAACCTAAAGATATTAAAAAGTTAACTGACGCTGACGTTATTTTATACAACGGATTAAATTTAGAGACTGGTAACGGTTGGTTTGAAAAAGCCTTAGAACAGGCTGGTAAATCATTAAAAGATAAAAAAGTTATCGCAGTATCAAAAGATGTTAAACCTATCTATTTAAACGGTGAAGAAGGCAACAAAGATAAACAAGATCCACACGCATGGTTAAGTTTAGATAACGGTATTAAATACGTAAAAACAATTCAACAAACATTTATCGATAACGACAAAAAACATAAAGCAGATTATGAAAAGCAAGGTAACAAATACATTGCTCAATTGGAAAAATTAAATAATGACAGTAAAGACAAATTTAATGACATTCCAAAAGAACAACGTGCCATGATTACAAGTGAAGGTGCCTTCAAGTACTTCTCAAAACAATACGGTATTACACCAGGTTATATTTGGGAAATTAACACTGAAAAACAAGGTACACCTGAACAAATGAGACAAGCTATTGAGTTTGTTAAAAAGCACAAATTAAAACACTTATTAGTAGAAACAAGTGTTGATAAGAAAGCAATGGAAAGTTTATCTGAAGAAACGAAGAAAGATATCTTTGGTGAAGTGTACACAGATTCAATCGGTAAAGAAGGCACTAAAGGTGACTCTTACTACAAAATGATGAAATCAAATATTGAAACTGTACACGGAAGCATGAAATAACACGCTGTGTTTTAATGAAGTAAGATGAATTGATGTTGATGCAACCTAAAATATTGGTATCTCCAATATTTTAGGCCACACATCAACATAACAAAGTCGAAGGCTAATAGTCCCATATCGTGCGTTAAATATATATTACCCTCCTATTAATATATATACCGTTCCCGATCGCACGATATGGTGGTATTAGAACTTCTCTTTGAACGAAAGAGAAAAGCTAGAAGTTCTTATGCAGTTTTAATTAAACTGTAAACATTTGTCACTCTTTAAATCAAAGAGTAAAGTTAAAAGCTTTATGTGGTTTTGATTAAACTGCGAACAGCTGCTTCTCTTTGAACGAAAGAGAAAAGCTAGAAGTTCTTATGCAGTTTTAATTAAACTGTAAACATTTGTCACTCTTTAAATCAAAGAGTAAAGTTAAAAGCTTTATGTGGTTTTGATTAAACT
>ERZ1023196.48-NODE-48-length-53603-cov-15.126690_pt1 | contig 53603 bp, 58 predicted proteins | sample MGYA00380441_ERZ1023196 | MGnify/ENA primary metagenome ERZ1023196 (study PRJEB33173, sample SAMEA4830296) | metagenome | study: EMG produced TPA metagenomics assembly of the PRJEB25223 data set...
GTCATGGACAATCAAATATATGGATTAACTAAAGGACAAACATCACCTTCCTCAGCTAAAGGATTTGTAACTAAATCGACACCTAAAGGAAATATAGAAAAGAATGTAGCTCCATTGGAATTGGCACTATCCTCTGGTGCAACTTTTGTAGCACAAGGATTCTCAAGTGATATAAAGGCATTAACTAAAATGATTGAAGATGCGATTCATCATGATGGTTTTTCTTTTGTTAATGTTTTCTCACCTTGTGTTACTTACAATAAAGTAAATACTTATGACTGGTTTAAAGAACATTTAACAAGTATCGATGATATTGAGGGCTATGACATCACAGATAAACAACTTGCTATGAAAACTGTGCTAGATCATGAGTCACTGGTTAAAGGTATCGTTTATCAAGATACAACAACACCTTCATATGAATCGCAAATTTCAGAACTAGAACATGAGGCGTTAGCTAAAAGAGATATTCATATTACAGAAGAAACTTTCAACGATTTAACTGCACAATTTTTATAAAGGATACTCATTCATAGTAACTAGAATTGCGTCTAAGTAAGTAGGTAAAATAAAAACGAAGGTGTACTTGATACATCATGACTATCTAATTTTACTGTAATTTCTTATCTAATAACGTTAATGATTACTATAGAAAATCAAGAAGTACGGTTCAATTTAAAAAGTATTAGAGAACAAGCATATAAGTAAATAACATATTTAGAGAGTGGGTCAGAATAACATTTTAATTCTGCTCACTCTTATTTTATCTTTATGTTGCTTGTCAAAAGCACTACGATTAAATAATATAATTCTCATTTAACGTTTTTTACACGATTAATCACCCATCTCATCTAAAGGTAAATAATATAAGAATGACATAATTTATTCCAAATTATTTTAAAAATATAGGTAAAGTATTTAACAAATGAAATTTTACTCAGAGTTATTATTAAATATATAAATAATGAGAACAGTTAAACGAACAGTCCTAATCAATGCAATAATTTTATTTTTTTAATAAATATGTAAAAGATTTTGTAAAAAGATTTTAAGAATATGAATTTTGGGAATAATAAAAATATAAGATGATTTTTCGGAGGTTAATATGGACAAATTTAAATCTATGACAGAATTAAAAGAATTAACTAAAGAAGGAAAAGATTGGGAAATAGAGTGTGAAAATCGTTCTAGCATAGTCACTATATTAGCATTACATGGCGGTGGAATTGAACCTGCCACAACTGAATTAGCCTATACAATTGCACATTGTGGCGACTATAACTATTTTTCCTTTAAAGGTATGAGAAGTGAGGGGAATAATGAGTTACATGTGACTTCCACACATTATGATGACCAAATTGCATTAGATTTAGTGAGAGGTAGTCAAAGAACTGTAGCCATCCATGGTTGTGAAGGTAATGAAAGTGTGGCTTATATAGGAGGTAGTGATGACCGACTAATTGAGTTAATCACCGAATCTCTTGAAGATATAGGAATTAGTGTGCGAGAAGCACCACACCATATTTCTGGAACTCAAGAAAATAATATTGTTAATATGACTCAAACCCAAGGAGGAGTGCAATTAGAACTGACAGCTCAGTTAAGAAAGGAGCTATTTAAAAATAGAAAAAGTTCACGCAAAAACCGTGAAAATAAAAATAATTGGGATGATTTAATGTACGACTTTGCTGATGCAATGAAAAAAGCTATAGAACGTGCATAATTAAATTCTAACGCATGTTAAAATAATATTATAAAACTTAATTGGAGAGATGAAGCATGCAAGATACATTAATGAGTATTCAAATTATTCCAAAAACACCGAACAACAACGATGTTATTCCTTATGTTGATGAGGCAATTAAAATTATTGATGATTCAGGTTTGCATTTTAGAGTGGGACCGTTAGAAACAACAGTTCAAGGTGAAATGAGTGAATGTCTTATTTTAATTCAAAAATTAAATGATAGAATGGTTGAATTAGAATGTCCAAGTATTATTAGTCAAGTTAAGTTTTATCACGTACCTGAAGGAATAGAAATTGAGACGCTTACAGGAAAATACGACTAAGTTTAAATTAGAATAATATTTCTTATCTTATTTATTTAAGAGCCTAACATGCCATAGTGTTTAAGGCTCTTAAAATTTTGTATGAAAATATTGGTATGCTATAGACGCCATACATTATCACACTGAAAATATGATATAAAAGACTTTTATCAACTGATTTATTATAAATAAATGGTGTCTAAATAAACATTTAGATATGATTTACATTAATTACAGTAATAAAAGGCTAATAAGTTAATTATCAAAGATAGATGTAACATCATATACATGTCTTTTTGCACTTTGACTATAAATTTAATATAATGAAATAATGATTATGGGCATATAGAAAGGATTTTCAAAGTGAATGAAGAGCAAAGAAAGGCTGGAACGATAAATATTCTAGCAGAACGTGATCGTAAAGCTGAGAAAGATTATAGTAAATACTTTGAACAAGTGTATCAACCACCTAGCTTAAAAGAAGCTAAAAAAAGAGGAAAACAAGAAGTTCAATATAACAGAGATTTTCATATAGATGAAAAATACAAAGGTATGGGTAAAGGTCGCACTTTTTTAATTAAAACATATGGATGTCAAATGAATGCACATGACACTGAAGTTATGGCAGGAATATTAAATGCATTAGGTTATAGTGCTACTTCGGATATTAATGAAGCGGATGTGATTTTAATTAATACATGCGCTATTAGAGAAAATGCTGAAAATAAAGTCTTTAGTGAAATAGGAAATTTAAAACATTTAAAAAAAGAACGCCCAGATTGTTTAATTGGGGTGTGTGGTTGCATGTCTCAAGAAGAATCAGTCGTAAACAAAATATTAAAATCTTATCAAAATGTAGATATGGTTTTTGGGACACACAACATTCATCATTTACCTGAAATTTTAGAAGAAGCATATTTATCTAAAGCGATGGTAGTTGAAGTATGGTCTAAAGAGGGAGACATCATCGAAAATTTACCTAAAGTGCGTGACGGTCACATTAAAGCTTGGGTAAATATTATGTATGGTTGCGATAAGTTTTGTACTTATTGTATTGTTCCGTTTACTAGAGGAAAAGAACGTAGTCGTCGTCCAGAAGACATCATTGATGAAGTTAGAGAATTAGCTAGAGAAGGTTATCAAGAAATTACCTTATTAGGTCAAAATGTAAATTCATATGGTAAAGATATAGAAGGTCTGGATTATGAATTAGGTGACTTATTGGAAGATATTTCTAAAATTGATATACCTCGTGTTCGTTTTACAACAAGTCATCCTTGGGACTTTACAGATCGAATGATTGAAGTTATAGCTAAAGGCGGGAACATAGTACCGCATATCCATTTACCGGTACAATCAGGTAATAACCAAGTATTAAAGATAATGGGGCGTAAATATACAAGAGAGAGTTATCTTGATTTAGTTTCAAGAATAAAGGAAGCTATCCCTAACGTAGCTTTAACTACTGATATCATAGTAGGTTATCCAAATGAAACTGAAGAACAATTTGAAGAAACATTATCATTATATGATGACGTTCAATTTGAGCATGCATACACATATTTATATTCACAAAGAGATGGAACACCAGCAGCTAAAATGAAGGATAACGTACCTTTAGAAGTGAAAAAAGAACGTTTGCAAAGACTTAATAAGAAGGTTGGAATATATTCTCAACAAGCAATGAGTCAATATGAAGGTAAGATTGTTACGGTATTATGTGAAGGTTCTAGTAAAAAAGATGAGAATGTTCTAGCAGGCTATACTGATAAAAATAAACTTGTGAATTTTAAAGGACCAAGAGAGAGCATTGGTAAACTCGTTGATGTCAAAATTGACGAGGCAAAACAATATTCATTAAATGGAACATTTATACAAGAACATCAACGTTCAATGGTGACACAATAATATGTATAGTGAAAAAGAAATCATACGAAAAGTCGAAAGTTTAGCAGAGAAAATTGGAAAACTAGAAGTTGTTCAAGATTATCATAATGTAGAAAAACAAATTCATAATAATCAAGCAATAAAACAAAAGATGAATCGTTTGAAAGCGCAACAAAAACAATCGGTTAATTTTCAAAATTATGGAAAACAAAATGCACTCGAGCAATCTGAAGCTAAAATTCAGTATCTAAAAGATGAAATTAATGAATTACCTATTGTTGAAGAATTTCGTTCAGCACAATATGAGGCGAATGATTTACTACAAATGATGGTCAAAACAATGGAAGATAGACTCAATGAATATAATAAAAAAGAACACAATGAATAATTATTTTAAAGGAGTTAAGTACAATGAATATTAGAAAGTTGACCATCACAGCATTCTTAATAGCTATTAATGTCGTGTTAAGTAGTTTAATTGTCATTCCTTTAGGTCCAATTAAAGCCGCACCCGTTCAACATTTTGTAAATGTATTATGTGCTGTATTTGTTGGACCATGGTATGGTTTAGCGCAAGCTTTTATTTCTTCTGTACTACGAATTTCATTTGGAACTGGAAGTGCATTTGCTTTTCCAGGAAGTATGATAGGTGTCTTACTTTCCAGTCTGTTTTATATGTATAGGAAGCATATTTTTATGGCTTCAGTTGGTGAAGTATTAGGGACTGGTGTTATTGGTAGTTTAATGTGTATACCTTTAGCATGGTTTTTAGGACTTCAAGATTTCTTTATTAAACCATTAATGCTTATGTTCATAGTATCAAGTTTTATTGGGGCTTTAATTAGTTATGTATTGCTTATTATTTTGAAAAGAAGAGGTTTACTAGATAGATTTAACAAAAATTAATATTTATTTGAAGTACGCTTGATGAATAGGGGATTATAAGTGAAATGTTGATATCTGTTCATATGAAAGCGTACTTTTTGTATCTATTACGCAAAAGCGTTTCAAAAACATATATGTTAAAATAAATGAGTTAAAAACCATAAATTTATACATATAATATAAATAAAGATATAAGAATAAGGGTTGTGAAAAGAGAAATGGCTAACATTACACCAATGATGCAACAATATTTAAAGATAAAATCTGAATATGATGATTGTTTGCTATTTTTTAGACTCGGAGATTTCTATGAAATGTTCTTTGATGATGCTAAAGAAGCATCAAGAGTACTTGAAATAACATTGACGAAAAGAGATGCTAAAAAAGAAAATCCTATTCCGATGTGTGGCGTACCATATCATTCTGCTGATAATTACATTGAAACATTGATTAATAATGGGTATAAGGTCGCTATATGTGAACAAATGGAAGATCCAAAGCAAACAAAAGGAATGGTTAGAAGAGAAGTTGTAAGAATCGTCACACCAGGAACTGTTATGGATCAAAATGGTATGGATGAAAAGAAAAATAATTATATTTTAAGTTTTATCGAAAATGAAGAATTTGGATTATGCTATTGTGATGTTTCTACAGGAGAACTCAAAGTAACTCATTTCAAAGATACAGCAACCTTGCTTAATGAGATTACAACAATTAATCCCAATGAAATTGTCATAAAGCAAGCTCTATCTGAAGAATTAAAAAGACAAATCAACATGATAACTGAGACGATTACTGTTCGCGAAGATATATCTGATGAAGATTATGATATGAATCAGTTGACACATCAGTTAATGCATGACACAACTCAATTATTGTTAGATTATATTCATCACACACAAAAGCGAGACTTATCTCATATTGAGGAAGTGATTGAATATGCTGCAGTTGATTATATGAAGATGGATTATTATGCGAAGCGAAATTTAGAGCTGACAGAGAGCATACGATTAAAATCAAAAAAAGGGACTTTGTTATGGTTAATGGATGAGACAAAAACACCGATGGGTGCTAGACGTTTAAAGCAGTGGATTGATCGTCCATTAATTAATAAACAACAAATCAACGACAGATTAAATATTGTTGAAGAGTTTATGGACCGTTTTATTGAAAGAGATACATTACGTAATCATTTAAATCAAGTGTATGACATAGAACGACTTGTAGGAAGAGTGAGTTATGGAAACGTAAATGCAAGAGATTTAATACAACTTAAGCATTCTATATCCGAAATACCTCACATTAAAGCATTACTCAATGAATTGGGTGCACAAACTACCACGCAATTTAAAGAATTAGAACCTTTAGATGACTTGTTACAAATTTTAGAAGAAAGTTTAGTTGAAGAACCACCTATTTCCATCAAAGATGGAGGATTATTTAAAAATGGATTCAACGCGCAACTTGATGAATATTTAGAAGCTTCAAAAAATGGTAAAACTTGGCTTGCAGAATTACAAGCTAAGGAACGTGAACGTACAGGTATTAAGTCATTGAAAATTAGTTTTAATAAAGTGTTTGGTTATTTTATTGAAATTACACGTGCAAACTTAAATAATTTTCAACCTGAAGCGTTTGGCTATAATCGAAAACAAACATTATCTAATGCTGAACGATTTATTACGGATGAATTAAAAGAAAAAGAAGATATAATACTTGGTGCTGAAGATAAAGCAGTAGAGTTAGAATATGAATTATTTGTTAAATTACGAGAACACATTAAAACGTACACTGAACGTTTACAAAAGCAAGCGAAAATCATTTCAGAACTTGATTGTTTACAAAGTTTTGCTGAAATTGCTCAAAAATATAATTATGTCAAACCTACATTTAGTGATGATAAAGTTTTACATTTAGAAAACTCAAGACATCCTGTTGTTGAGAGAGTGATGGATTATAATGATTATGTACCTAATGATTGCCATCTTGATGATGAAACGTTTATTTATCTCATTACGGGACCTAATATGTCAGGTAAGTCAACATATATGAGACAAGTTGCTATAATAAGTATCATGGCTCAAATGGGAGCATATGTACCATGTGATTCAGCAACATTACCTATATTTGATCAAATTTTTACTAGGATTGGTGCAGCAGATGACCTTGTATCAGGTAAAAGTACATTTATGGTAGAAATGTTAGAAGCTCAAAAAGCTTTAACTTATGCTACTGAAAATAGTTTAATTATCTTTGACGAAATAGGAAGAGGTACATCCACTTATGATGGTCTTGCGTTAGCGCAAGCGATGATTGAATATGTTGCTCAAACTTCCCATGCTAAGACACTTTTCTCAACACATTATCATGAATTGACATCACTTGATCAAATGCTTAAGTGTTTAAAAAATGTACATGTTGCTGCAAACGAGTATCAAGGTGAACTGATATTTTTGCATAAAGTCAAAGATGGCGCTGTGGATGATAGCTATGGTATTCAAGTGGCAAAATTAGCGGATTTACCTAATGAAGTCATTGATAGAGCGCAAGTTATATTAAATGCATTTGAGCAAAAACCTTCGTATCAACTCTCTCATGAGAATACTGACGATCAACAAACGGTTCCGTCGTATAACGATGTTGGGCGAACAGAAGAAGAGCAATCAGTTATAGAAACACATACATCAAATCATAATTATGAGCAAGCGACCTTTGATTTATTTGATGGTTACAATCAACAAAGTGAAGTTGAATGTCAAATTCGAGAATTGAATCTATCCAATATGACACCATTGGAAGCCTTAATCAAGCTGAATGAATTACAAAGTCAATTAAAGTAGAAGAGGTGTAAACGATGGGGAAAATAAAAGAACTTGAGACGTCTCTAGCTAATAAAATAGCTGCGGGTGAAGTAGTTGAAAGACCAAGTTCCGTAGTTAAAGAGCTCTTAGAAAATGCAATTGATGCACAAGCGACAGAAATTAATATTGAAGTTGAACAGTCTGGAGTTTCATCAATAAGGGTTGTAGATAATGGCACTGGTATTGCTCAGGAAGATTTAGGGTTAGTATTTCATAGACACGCAACGAGTAAAATAGTCGCAGATGATGATTTGTTCCATATTCGTACTTTAGGTTTTAGGGGAGAAGCTTTAGCTAGTATTTCATCAGTAGCAAAGGTGACATTAAAGACCTGTACTGATAATGAAAATGGACATGAAATATATGCTGAAGATGGTAAAATTATTCATCAAAAACCTGCAAAAGCTAAAAAGGGTACAGATATACAAGTGGAGTCATTATTCTACAATACACCTGCTCGATTAAAATATATAAAAAGTTTGTATACCGAACTAGGTAAAATTACGGACATTGTAAATAGAATGGCGATGAGTCATCCCGAAATTAGAATTTCTTTAGTATCAGATGGTAAAAAACTTTTAAGTACGAATGGCTCAGGAAGAACAAATGAAGTAATGGCTGAAATTTATGGAATGAAAGTAGCAAAGGATTTAGTGCATATTTCGGGTGATACTAGTGATTATCATCTTGAAGGATTTGTAGCTAAACCTGAGCATTCTAGAAGTAATAAACATTACATTTCTATTTTCATCAATGGTAGATACATCAAAAACATTGTACTCAATAAAGCAATTTTAGAGGGATATCACACATTGCTTACAATAGGAAGATTTCCTATATGTTACATTAATATCCAAATGGATCCTATTTTGGTTGATGTAAATGTGCATCCAACAAAATTAGAAGTGAGACTTTCTAAAGAAGATCAACTTTATGATCTTATCGTAACCAAAATCAGGGAGGCTTTTAAAGACAAAATCCTCATCCCACAAAACGATTTAAATCACGTGCCCAAAAAGAATAAGGTTTTAGAAACATTTGAACAACAAAAGATTAATTTCGAGAAGAAACAATCACAAATTGGAGAAACATCTGCACCATATGTACATGATCAAAATGATAAGAATCATGATGTAGAGTCGCAAAGGAATAATTTAGATTCAACTTCATCGACAAATAATGAAAGTACGGAAGTTTCTAATGAATTACACAATCACATTGATGATAGTTACTTACAAAGTCAAAAAGAAGTATTGTTTGATATGGAACAAAACACATCTAACGAATATGAGATATTAAATCAGCAATCAAACGATATTAAAGGAACAGTGAGTCAGACACCTCATCGTAGGGTGCCTTATATGGAAATTGTAGGTCAAGTACACGGTACGTATATCATTGCACAAAATGAAAATGGAATGTTTATGATTGACCAACATGCTGCTCAGGAAAGAATTAAATATGAATATTTTAGAGAAAAAATTGGCGAAGTGACGAATGAAGTGCAAAACTTATTAATACCACTTACCTTCCATTTCTCTAAAGATGAACAAATGATTATTGATCAGTACAAAGATGAATTAGATAAAGTAGGAGTACATCTTGAACATTTTGGTGGGCATGATTATATTGTAAATAGCTACCCAATATGGTTTCCGAAAGAAGAAGCGGAAGAAATTATTAAAGATATGATTGAACTTGTCTTAAAACACAAAAGTGTTGATGTGAAGAAAATAAGAGAAGATGCAGCAATCATGATGTCTTGTAAGAAATCAATTAAGGCTAATCACTATTTAAAAAATAATGAAATGGCAGATTTAATTGATCAACTAAGAGAAGCAGAAGATCCTTTTACTTGTCCTCATGGTAGACCGATTATTATCAATTTTTCAAATTACGAATTAGAAAAGTTATTTAAAAGAGTAATGTAGAGGAGTTTTAATTATGAAAGAGAATATTTTGCCAGCTATTAGAAATATGAGAGATTTAGAAAAGTTAATTAAAACAGACTACAAGGCATGTGTTGTGTTAGATATGCATATAGGTCATTTGAAAAGCATTATGGAATTACTTAAAAGTCATTCGATTGAATGTTATGTACATATCGATTTAATCAAAGGACTTAGTCATGATGAATTTGCTTGTGAGTACATTATTCAACAATATAAACCTAAAGGTATTGTTTCTACAAAAGCTAAGGTCATCAAAAAAGCTAAAATGTTAAATACTTTGACGATATTTAGAGTATTTATCATAGATAGTCAAGCATTAACAAGAAGTATTGAACTCATAAAAAAAGTAGAGCCTGACTATGTTGAAGTTTTACCTGGTGTTGCAAGTAAAGCAGTGAGTAAAATTCAACAAGAAACATCAGCGTCAGTAATAGCTGGCGGTCTTATTGATGAACAATCGGAAATTAGAGAAGCGATTTCCAATGGCGCTAAGTACGTCACTACAAGTTACGAGAAACTTTGGTAATTTGTATACTGTTAATAAGAATGCATTTAAGTTTGTTAATCAAGGTATTATCACTTTTTCATAGGACGAGTGAATTTGAATTCCGAAAGATTAATAACTTAAAGTGCATTCTTTTTTTTATGAATAAAAAAGAAGAATGCACTTTTAAAAGAATTGTTAAACCTTTTATTTAGTGCATCAAAAACAAATGCACACTATATCAATAAAAACTTTAATCAAATATGACAATTTTTTTACAAAATTGTTGACAACGCTTACAACGTAGTAGTAAACTTATAACAAGTTAAAAAGTTAATATTAGAAGAGAGACGAGGAGATTTCTACAAGTAATATATTTGACGTAGGGGTCTCCCTGTTTTTTGGGAGGAATGTATATGAATGCTTATTTAGCAGAATTTTTAGGTACTGCAATCCTTATTCTTTTTGGTGGTGGCGTTTGTGCAAACGTTAACTTAAAGAGAAGTGCTGGTAACGGTGCAGATTGGATTGTTATTGCATTTGGTTGGGGTTTGGCAGTAACAATGGGCGTTTATGCTGTTGGAACGTTTTCTGGTGCACATTTAAATCCAGCTGTAACAGTTGCTTTAGCCATGGATGGTGGATTTAGCTGGGCGCAAGTACCGGGCTATATTGTTTGTCAAATGCTTGGCGGCATTGTTGGTGGAGCTTTTGTATGGTTAATGTATTTACCACATTGGAAAGTTACAGAAGATCCAGCAGTCAAATTAGGTGTATTTTCAACGGCACCAGCTATAAAAAATTATTTTGCTAACTTTTTAAGTGAGATTATCGGGACTATGGCTTTAACATTAGGAATTTTATTTATCGGGGTTAATAAAATTGCTGATGGTTTAAATCCAATTATAGTTGGTAGTCTTATCATAGCAATTGGTTTAAGCTTAGGAGGTACTACTGGTTACGCTATTAATCCAGCCCGTGACCTAGCACCACGTATTGCGCATGCTATTTTGCCAATTCATGGTAAAGGTAAATCTAACTGGTCTTATGCAATTGTACCCGTTCTAGGACCCATGGCAGGTGGTATGTTAGGTGCGATTGTTTACGAAGTGTTTTATAAACAAACGTTCAATTTTAGTTGTTTCATTGGTTTAATTGTACTTATATTCACACTTATACTTGGTGTGATATTAAATAAGATATCTAAAAATAGAAACAACGATATTGAATCAATTTATTAACATATGGCATTCGTATATATAACCGTATGATTAACGTGATATGTTCATCAGCGTTGAACAATCACATCGAAAAGTCTATTTAATTATCATTTTAGTATGTATAATTGTTTAGATAATGAATTCATTATTCACTTTTGAAGGAGTCATATACCTATGGAAAAATATATTTTATCAATTGATCAAGGAACTACGAGTTCACGTGCGATACTTTTTAATAAAGAAGGAGAAATTAAAGGTGTTTCTCAAAGGGAATTTAAACAACACTTTCCACATCCAGGCTGGGTAGAACATGATGCAAATGAAATATGGACATCTGTTTTATCAGTTATGGCTGAGTTACTTAATGAAAACAATATTAATGCAAATCAAATTGAAGGTATTGGTATTACAAACCAACGTGAAACGACAGTTGTATGGGATAAAAATACAGGTCGTCCAATCTATCACGCTATCGTTTGGCAATCACGTCAAACACAAGATATTTGTACAGATTTAAAGGAACAGGGTTATGAAGAAACATTTAGAGAAAAAACAGGTTTACTTTTAGACCCGTATTTTGCGGGAACTAAAGTAAAATGGATTCTTGATCATGTTGAAGGTGCTAGAGAAAAAGCTGAAAATGGTGATTTACTCTTCGGAACAATCGATTCATGGTTAGTATGGAAATTGTCAGGACGTACTGCTCATATTACAGATTACACTAATGCAAGTCGTACATTAATGTTTAATATTTATGACCTAAAATGGGATGATGAGTTGTTAGAGCTCTTAGATATTCCTAAACAAATGTTACCTGAAGTTAAAGAATCAAGTGAAATTTACGGGAAAACTATCGATTATCACTTCTTTGGTCAAGAAGTACCCATTGCTGGTATTGCCGGTGACCAACAAGCAGCATTATTTGGTCAAGCATGTTTCGACCGTGGGGATGTAAAAAATACATACGGCACAGGTGGATTTATGCTAATGAATACTGGTGAAGAAGCAGTTAAGTCTGAAAGTGGCTTGTTAACAACCATTGCATACGGTTTAGATGGAAAAGTTAATTATGCACTTGAAGGTTCAATTTTCGTATCTGGTTCTGCTATCCAATGGCTACGAGATGGTTTGAGAATGATTAATTCTGCGCCACAAACCGAAAATTATGCTTCAAGAGTAGATTCAACTGAGGGTGTATATATGGTTCCAGCATTTGTTGGTTTAGGTACACCATATTGGGATTCAGAAGCCAGAGGTGCTATTTTCGGATTATCTCGTGGTACGGAAAAAGAACATTTTATTCGTGCTACGTTAGAATCTTTATGTTATCAAACAAGAGATGTTATGGAAGCTATGTCTAAGGACTCAGGTATTGAAGTTCAAAATTTACGCGTTGATGGTGGTGCTGTAAAAAATAACTTCATAATGCAGTTCCAAGCAGACATCGTAAATTCATCTGTTGAAAGACCTGAAATCCAAGAAACAACAGCACTTGGTGCTGCATATTTAGCTGGATTAGCAGTTGGATTCTGGGATGATAAAGAAGATATCCGTGAACGTTGGAAACTTCAAACTGAGTTCAAACCAGAAATGGATGAAGAACAGCGCCATAAACTTTATAGTGGTTGGAAAAAAGCTGTTAAGGCGACTCAAGTATTTAAATTAGAAGATTAAGCTATGTTTTAGACTTTTTAAATCTTTAAATGGACTTGATTTTCTTAACTGTGTTATAATCTAGATAAGTTAATAAGAAAATCGAGAAACGAGAGATTTGTTCGTACAAAACAATTTAATGTTATTGTGGGGATAAATTTCTCGTTTTTTATTTATAACTAGGAGGCGTTTAGATAATGTCATTATCTACATTGAAAAGGGATCATATTAAAAAGAATTTAAGAGACACTGAATACGACGTTGTTATCGTAGGTGGCGGTATTACAGGTGCAGGTATTGCTTTAGATGCAAGTAATCGTGGGATGAAAGTAGCTTTAGTAGAGATGCAAGACTTTGCACAAGGTACAAGTTCACGCTCAACTAAACTTGTACACGGTGGTTTAAGATATTTAAAACAACTGCAAGTAGGGGTAGTTGCAGAAACAGGTAAAGAACGTGCTATTGTTTATGAAAATGGTCCACATGTGACAACACCAGAATGGATGCTTTTACCTATGCATAAAGGTGGTACATTTGGTAAATTCTCAACTTCTATTGGACTAGCTATGTACGACCGTCTAGCTGGTGTCAAAAAATCTGAACGTAAAAAAATGTTATCTAAGCAAGAAACGTTAAATAAAGAACCTTTAGTTAAACGTGATGGATTAAAAGGTGGTGGCTACTATGTGGAATACCGCACTGATGATGCGCGTTTAACTATTGAAGTTATGAAAAAAGCTGCTGAAAATGGAGCAGAAATCATTAATTATACAAAATCAGAACACTTCACTTATGATTCCAATAAGAAAGTAAATGGTATTGAAGTATTGGATATGATTGATGGCGAAACGTATGCAATTAAAGCTAAAAAAGTTATTAATGCTTCTGGTCCTTGGGTTGATGAAGTGAGAAGTGGCGATTATGCACGTAACAATAAGCAATTAAGATTAACTAAAGGTGTACACGTTGTTATAGATCAATCTAAATTCCCATTAGGTCAAGCAGTTTACTTTGATACCGAAAAAGACGGACGCATGATTTTTGCGATTCCACGTGAAGGAAAAGCTTATGTAGGAACAACTGACACGTTTTATGATAATGAAAAAGCAACACCTTTAACAACACAAGAAGATAGAGACTACTTAATTAATGCAATTAACTATATGTTCCCAACAGTTAATGTTAAAGATGAAGATATTGAATCAACATGGGCTGGTATTCGTCCGCTAATTCTTGAAAAAGGTAAAGATCCTTCTGAAATCTCACGTAAAGATGAAGTTTGGGAAGGTGAATCTGGATTATTAACTATAGCAGGCGGTAAATTAACTGGTTATCGTCATATGGCACTAGAAATTGTTGATTTATTAGCTAAACGTTTAAAACAAGAATACGGATTGAAATTTGAATCATGTGCCACAAAATATCTAAAAATTTCCGGTGGTGACGTTGGCGGAAGCAAAAACTTTGAACACTTTGTTGAACAAAAAGTTGATGCGGCTAAAGGATTTGGAATTGATGAAGATGTGGCACGTCGCTTAGCAAGTAAATATGGTTCAAATGTGGATCAACTATTTAATATTGCTCAAACGGCACCATATCATGATAGTAAATTACCATTAGAAATTTATGTTGAATTAGTTTATAGTATTCAACAAGAAATGGTTTACAAACCAACTGACTTCTTAGTACGTCGTTCTGGCAAATTATACTTTAATATTCAAGATGTGTTAGATTATAAAAATGCTGTGATAGATGTTATGGCGGATATGCTTAATTATAGTGAAACTCAAAAAGAAGCTTATACTGAAGAAGTAGAAGTTGCGATTGATGAGGCACGTACAGGTAATGATCAACCTGCAACTAAAGCTTAATCATTCCTATTGATTGAATATCTAATAGATTATAATAAACTACTTGTAGATGGAATAGATCTTTTTATCTACAAGTAGTTTTTTATTTTAATGCTATAAGCTTATATAAACTCAATATGCGTACGATTTGATATGATATCTCACACACGGTATATTAAATATGATATAGGTAGATGTACTATAAATGACATAACAAATAAAAAAAGGAATAGGGGCAGATGTTGTGAGTCAAAGTCATTTTAAAATAACAGTTGAAGATGGAACAATGTTAGAGGTGAAAATTGATAAAGCAAAAAAGAGTACTATTGGTATTGTTCATCTTTTCCATGGCATGGCTGAACATATGGACCGTTATCAAGAGTTAGTTGAGGCTTTAAATACACAAGGTTATGACGTTGTTAGACATAATCACCGTGGACATGGTAAAGAAATAGATGAGAATGAACGTGGTCATTTTAATAGCATGAATCAAATTGTAGATGATGCTTATGAAATCATTGAGACATTATATCTTGAAGAGCTCAATGTACCCTATATTATCATAGGTCATTCAATGGGCTCCATTATTGCTAGATCATTTGTTGAAAAGTATCCTGACATTGCTCAAGGTTTAATTCTTACAGGAACAGGTATGTTCCCCAAGTGGAAAGGCGTACCAATACGTTTAGCAATGAAGTTAGTTACATTTATTTTTGGGAAACGACGTCGACTCAAGTGGGTGAATCAATTATTGAATAAAACTTTCAATAAAAAAATCACTCAACCTCGAACAGATAGTGATTGGATTTCTACACGTCAAGATGAAGTTGATAAATTTGTGGAAGATGAATTTTGTGGATTCAAAGTATCCAATCAGCTCATTTATCAAACTTTAAAGACCATGATGAAAACAGTAGAACGACAACAACTAAAAAGAATGAACAAAAATCTACCTATACTATTTATTTCTGGGAAAGATGATCCTTTTGGTGAATATGGTAAAGGTATAAAGCATTTAGCTAGATTATATAAAAGAGCAGGTATTAAACATATAACAGTACAACTATATAAACATAAGCGTCATGAAATATTATTTGAAGAAGATTACTTGAAAACATGGCAACACATGTTTGAATGGATGGAAAAGCAAATTTTGAAAAAACAAAAGTGAGTGAATCTTAAATGACTGAAATGACAAAGCCTTTTTTAATCGTTATTGTAGGTCCAACTGCTTCAGGTAAAACTGAGTTAAGTATTGAAGTTGCTAAAAAATTTAATGGAGAAATTATTAGCGGAGATTCAATGCAGGTCTATCAAGGAATGGATATTGGCACAGCAAAAGTTACAACTGAAGAAATGGAAGGTATACCACATCATATGATAGATATTTTACCTACAGATGCTTCCTTTTCTGCATATGAATTTAAAAAAAGGGCAGAAAAATATATTAAAGATATTACTAGAAGAGGCAAGGTGCCTATTATAGCAGGAGGAACTGGTCTATATATACAATCTCTCTTATACAACTATGCTTTTGAAGATGAATCCATATCTGAAGATAAAATGAAGCAAGTTAAATTAAAGTTAAAAGAACTTGAGCATCTAAATAATAATAAGCTCCACGAATATTTAGCTTCATTCGACAAAGAATCAGCCAAGGATATACATCCTAACAACAGAAAAAGAGTGTTGCGAGCAATAGAATATTATTTGAAAACAAAAAAACTTTTAAGTTCTCGCAAGAAAGTGCAACAATTTACTGAAAATTATGATACATTATTAATAGGGATTGAAATGTCGCGTGAAACATTATATTTAAGAATAAATAAACGTGTTGATATTATGTTGGGCCACGGATTATTTAATGAAGTGCAACATCTCGTTGAACAAGGTTTTGAAGCGAGTCAAAGTATGCAAGCCATTGGGTATAAAGAGCTTGTACCCGTTATTAAGGGAAATATAAGCATGGAAAATGCTGTAGAGAAATTAAAACAGCATTCTCGACAATATGCTAAAAGACAGTTGACTTGGTTTAAAAATAAAATGAATGTTCATTGGTTAAATAAAGAAAGGATGTCACTTCAAATGATGTTAGATGAGATTACAACCCAAATAAATAAAAGGAGTTCTAACCATGATTGCAAACGAAAACATCCAAGACCAAGCACTAGAGAACTTTAAATCGGAAAAAACTGAAGTCACAATTTTCTTTTTAAACGGCTTTCAAATGAAAGGTGTCATTGAAAATTATGACAAATATGTTGTAAGTTTAAATTCTCAGGGTAAGCAACATCTGATTTACAAACATGCGATCAGCACTTTCACTGTAGATAATGAATCGTCTGAAGCAACTGAAGTGAATAGTGAAGAATAAAAAGTTGTAATCAAAGTGCATTCATAATGCATCACCTCAATAGAAGTCAGATTTTGACTTATTTAAGAATATTATTAAATATTGAAGCACATGTTTTAAACGTAGCACTTTAACACAAACCAAGGAATGTTTGTAATAAAAAATGCTTCATCTAATGTAAATATTGAATTCATTAATTCAGTTCAAAAACATTAGATGAAGCATTTTCTTTTTAAAATTTATTATAGTAATTTTTCAATTTCAGTCTTAATTTGTTCCGGTTTCTTTTGAGGGGAGAAACGTTTAATCACATTACCTTCACGGTCGATTAAGAATTTAGTGAAATTCCATTTGATTTTTTCGTTTATCATACCTTTAGCAGCGTTTGTTAAAAAGTGGAATAATGGATGTTGATTATCACCTTTAACATCAACTTTTTCATGAATAGGGAAAGTCACACCATAGTTAATTTTGCAATTTTGAGCAGCTTCTTCTCCCGAGCCTGGTTCTTGACCGCCAAATTGGTTACATGGAAATCCTAAAATAATAAATCCTTGCTCTTTATACTCATCATATAACTTCTGTAAACCTTCGAATTGAGGTGTAAAACCACATTCGCTAGCAGTGTTGACAATAAGCATAACGTCACCCTTATACTGCTCTAATTTATAACTTTCACCATTGTTTTTTTGTACAACGAAATCATAAATACTTTCCATTTTATCACCCTTTCGATATACATCTAATTTAACACAATTTGTGTAGTTAGTCTTTGTTCACACTCTATGATAAAATGTCTTGAGTAACTTTTAAAAGGAGATGTATAACGTGACACAGCATGCGACCTATGAAACAAAAAATAAACGAGAAACTGCTGTATTAATCGGTGTACATGCTCAAACGGATCGTCAATTTAATTTTGAATCTACTATGGAAGAGCTTGTTGCTTTATCACAAACTTGCCAACTTAATGTTAAAGGACAAATCACTCAAAATAGAGAGCAATTTGACCATAAATATTATGTTGGAAAAGGAAAAATCGATGAAATAAAATCTTTCATAGAATTCCATGATATAGATGTTGTCGTAACCAACGATGAATTAACGACGGCACAGTCAAAAACGTTAAATGATAATTTGGGCATTAAAATCATCGATAGAACCCAATTAATTTTAGAGATATTCGCGTTGCGAGCGAGAAGTAGAGAGGGAAAGCTACAAGTTGAACTTGCACAACTTGATTATTTGTTACCAAGACTACAAGGTCATGGTAAAAGTCTATCTCGTCTTGGTGGTGGCATAGGAACAAGAGGCCCAGGTGAAACAAAATTAGAAATGGATCGTCGACATATTAGAACACGTATGAATGAGATTAAACATCAATTAAAAACGGTCGTGGACCATCGGGAAAGATATAGAAATAAACGTGAACAAAATCAAGTTTTCCAAATCGCTTTAGTGGGTTATACTAATGCAGGAAAATCGTCATGGTTTAATGTTTTAGCTAATGAGGAGACCTATGAAAAAAATATTTTGTTTGCAACATTAGATCCCAAAACACGACAAATACAAGTGAATGAAGGATTTAACTTAATTATTTCTGATACGGTAGGATTTATTCAGAAATTACCAACGACATTGGTGGCTGCGTTTAAATCTACACTAGAAGAAGCTAAAGGTGCAGACATACTTATGCATGTTGTCGATGCAAGTCATTCGGAATACCGTACTCAAATTGACACTGTAAATCAAATTATTAATGATTTAGAAATGGACCATATTCCACAAGTAGTTATTTTTAATAAAAAAGACTTATGTAACGAACAGATGGATGTACCTGTATCTAAATCTGCGCATGTTTTTGTATCTAGTCGTGATGAAAATGATAAACAAAAGGTAAAAAATTTAGTAATTCAAGAAATAAAAAATAGTCTCAGCCCATACGAAGAAATTGTAGATAGTGCTGATGCAGATAGATTATATTTTCTTAAACAACACACGCTTGTTACTGAATTAATATTTGACGAAACACAAGCATCTTATCGTATCAAAGGATTTAAAAAATTATAAAAAGGAAGACAGATTATGCAAGATTTTAGCAATTTAGTTGAAGAAGTTGAAAACACACTTATTCCTTACTTTAGAAAAATTGAAAAGCGTGCATTATTTAATCAGGAAAAGGTCTTAAATGCTTTTCATCATGTTAAAGCTAGCGAAAGTGATTTACAGGGGTCTACGGGTTATGGATATGATGATTTTGGGAGAGACCATTTAGAACAAATTTATGCGCACACATTTAAAGCAGATGACGCACTTGTAAGACCTCAAATTATTTCAGGTACCCATGCTATTACTTTAGCCTTACAAAGTACGTTAAAAAACAATGATGAACTACTTTATATTACAGGTAGTCCATATGATACACTTCTAGAAGTCATTGGTATAAATGGCAATGGTGTTGAAAGTCTTAAAGAATATGGTGTTCGCTATAATGAAGTCGAATTACGTGATGGTCGAATTGATATTCCTAAAGTCATCACTGCAATTAATGACAATACAAAAGTTGTAGCAATTCAACGATCAAAAGGATATGATCAACGTCCATCAATTACAATTAATGAAATTGAACAAGCAATAACATCTATTAAAGAGGTTTATCCCAATATCATTATTTTTGTTGATAATTGTTATGGAGAATTTGTAGAAGATAAAGAACCAATTGAAGTAGGTGCTGATTTAATCGCCGGATCATTAATTAAAAATCCAGGTGGAGGTTTAGCTAAAATTGGAGGATATATTGCTGGTAGACAAGATTTAATTGAACGCTGTGGTTATCGTTTAACCGCACCAGGCATTGGTAAGGAAGCAGGAGCTTCACTTAATTCTCTACAAGAAATGTATCAAGGATTCTTTCTAGCGCCACATGTGGTTAGCCAAAGTTTAAAAGGTGCACTGTTTACTAGTTTGTTATTAGAAAAAATAAACATGAAGACCTCCCCTAAATATAATGTTTATCGTACAGACTTAATTCAAACGGTTCAATTTGAGACCAAAGAGCAAATGATTTCATTTTGCCAAAGTATACAACACGCTTCACCAATTAACGCACATTTTAGTCCAGAACCTAGCTATATGCCTGGATACGAAGATGATGTCATCATGGCTGCAGGTACATTTATTCAGGGCTCGTCTATTGAATTATCCGCAGACGGACCTATACGTCCGCCTTATGAAGCATATGTTCAAGGTGGTTTAACTTATGAACATGTCAAATTAGCTGTTACACGTGCGGTGCAACATATGCAAGAAAACAATTTACTATAATTTTTAAGAGATTGAGATCAAAGTATAAAAGGTTAGGCTCAATATAAGAATATAGGATAAAAGCATTCTCGTATAATTCATTAAAACATCAAGGAAATATAATATAAATGATAACGATGTTATAAGGAGTTAGTTTTAGGTAAGATTTTCGACTTACCAAAAGTAATATGTGTAGAGAGAATGGATGATGTTCTAGCCTTATTCTTAGAGTTGTTACGCTTAAGATAAAAATTTTTAAGCGTAGTTATACTTTGAAACGCAATCTCTTTTTATTTCTAATAATATAAATTGTCGGAAAATTATAAAAATTTTGTGTTATAAGCCATTTCCATTTCTGATTTTAATTAATTACTAATAAAAAACATTGATATAACAAGGTTTAGAGGATTTATGTCAGAAAACCTTACATACTTTTGTAATTAAAGTAAAACTATGCTAAATTAATAACAAGTTCAAAAGTAGAGGAGAGGTTCAAGGAATGTCTAATGATTCAATCAGACGAAACATGGCCGTTTTCTCTATGAGTGTGGTTAGTAAATTGACAGATTTATCACCAAGACAAATTCGTTACTATGAAACACATGAGCTTGTGATGCCCGAAAGAACAGATGGAAATAAAAGATTATTTTCTATGAACGATTTAGAGAGGTTGTTAGAAATAAAGTCTCTCATCGAAAAAGGATTTAATATTAGAGGTATTAAACAAATTATATTCAATGAGCAAGGGCATTTAACTACTGATGAACAAGAGACTAGAAAGAGAATGATTGTTGACGCAACGCAGAAACCACGTAGTGAAACATTACCAATAAATCGCGGTGATTTATCACGATTTATTAAATGAAATTGGAGGATTTATACCATGCCAAAACGTAGTTTTACAAAAGATGATATTCGTAAATTTGCTGAAGAAGAAAACGTAAGATATTTAAGATTACAATTCACTGATATTTTAGGTACGATTAAAAATGTTGAAGTTCCAGTAAGTCAATTAGAAAAAGTATTAGATAATGAAATGATGTTTGATGGTTCATCTATTGAAGGTTTCGTTCGTATCGAAGAATCAGATATGTATTTACATCCTGATTTAGATACTTGGGTTATTTTCCCTTGGACTGCTGGACAAGGAAAGGTAGCACGTCTAATCTGTGATGTATTTAAAACAGATGGTACACCATTTGAAGGTGATCCACGTGCTAACTTGAAACGTGTATTAAGAAGAATGGAAGACATGGGCTTTACTGATTTTAATCTAGGGCCTGAACCAGAATTTTTCTTATTTAAATTAGACGAGAAAGGCGAACCTACATTAGAATTAAACGATGATGGTGGTTATTTCGATTTAGCTCCTACAGATTTAGGTGAAAATTGTCGTCGTGACATCGTGTTAGAATTAGAAGATATGGGCTTTGATATTGAAGCAAGCCACCATGAAGTAGCGCCAGGTCAACATGAAATTGACTTTAAATATGCAGATGCCGTTACAGCATGTGATAATATCCAAACATTTAAACTAGTTGTTAAAACAATTGCACGTAAGCATAATTTACATGCAACATTTATGCCAAAACCATTATTTGGTGTAAACGGTAGTGGTATGCACTTCAACGTATCACTATTTAAAGGAAAAGAGAATGCGTTCTTTGATCCTGAAGGTGATTTACAATTGACTGATACCGCTTATCAATTTACAGCTGGTGTACTTAAAAATGCTAGAGGATTCACTGCAGTATGTAATCCAATTGTCAACTCATATAAACGTCTTGTACCAGGTTACGAAGCACCATGTTATATTGCATGGAGTGGTAAAAACCGTTCACCTTTAGTACGTGTTCCAACATCTAGAGGTCTATCAACTCGTATTGAAGTACGCTCAGTTGACCCTGCAGCTAACCCATACATGGCATTAGCAGCAATCTTAGAAGCAGGGTTAGATGGAATTGAGAATAAACTTGAGGTTCCAGAACCTGTAAACCAAAATATCTACGAAATGAATCGTGAAGAACGAGAAGCAGTTGGTATCCAAGACTTACCTTCAACTTTATACACTGCGTTAAAAGCAATGCGTGAAAATAAATCAATTAAAAACGCATTAGGTAATCATATTTACAATCAATTTATTAACTCAAAATCGATTGAATGGGATTACTATAGAACTCAAGTATCCGAATGGGAAAGAGAACAGTATATTAAGCAATACTAAGCGCTAAACAATTTCAGGGGAAACCTAATAGGGGTAAGGAGTTAAGGCATTTTGCCTTAGCTTCTTTTTTATATAAAAGTGGGCAACCTATATATAAAATGATTCTAAATTTTACTTGAATGGGCAACTATTGGGCAACTAATTTTAAAATACATTCTTAATATACTTCTCAAAGTTTTCTTTAGCATTATCATTCATTTTTTTAGTAACGTGACTATAAACTTCACTAGTAATAGCTTCAGATTTATGACCTAAACGTTCTTGAATTACTTTCATAGGTACATTGCTTTCTAGAAGTAAGGTAGCGTGTGTGTGTCTTAGTTTGTGAATACTTAACTCATTTCCTTTACCAAGTAATTTTTTAGTGACATACATCATAGTATTATGTGTAGTTGAACGTGGAAGCGGCTCACCAAATTCATTGCAAAATATGTAATCATAGGAATTATTATAGAAGTCTGAATTAGCTATCTTATTACCATTTTGTAATGTTTTAAGCTTAAATAATTCATTAGCTAATTCATTTGATATAAATATAATTCTGTTTTCCTTATTTTTAGTAGGACCGAATTTATTTCTTTTTTGATCATAAGATTTTGTGATTGAAATTGTTTTTAATTTTCTATCATAATCTTTCCAACATAATGCACTAGCTTCACCAATACGCATACCTGTTTCTATTAAAGTTCTAAATAAAAAATATTGATATACATCTCTTTTTTTAACCATTGCTAAAAAAGGCTTAACTTTATCTTTAGGTAAGTACTTTGCTTTATCCTTAATTTTTAAATCTTTATGATTCAGTGTAATTCCTTCGCAAGGATTGAAGTATATTAATCTATCATACTTAGCTCTTTCAAGGCTACGCTTTAGCAAATTGTGAGTTTTAGATAAAGTAGATTTACTATAACCTTTTTCTATTAAATGATTGATAAAACTTTGGTGCATAGATGGTGTAATGTCTTTAATATTAATATCATTATAGAAATCTAATATTCTTTTTTTTGAAAATTGTTCAATTTCAAAACTACTATCACTTATTTTATTTTTACGCCAAGTATTTAGATAGTATTCAAGCCACGAAGTTAAAGTGTAGCTTTTTTCTTCTTTATAGCCCTTATTTAACTTACTTTCAATTTCAATAGCTGCTTTTTTGGCTTCAGTCTTCGTTCTATAACCGGATCTAGATATATATTTTTTATCTCCATTATGGTCTTTAAAATGTACTTTAAAACGCCATTTATTTCCTCTTTTTTCAAATGATGCCATTTTATCACTCCCTAGATGTATATTCCTTAAGTTGAAAATAAGCTAATTATCAATGGCATTAATTAGATTTAAATTAGGATATTTGATTTTGTAAAAAGTTATAGTTTGTTTAATAAAAATTGAAGTAGTATTAAAGTAGATTGCTAATTTAGAGTATGAATTTAATTGAGGATTTTTAATAGCTTCGATGAGTTGATCAAGAGGAATAAATTCACTTACAGAACTGATGGCTAGAGAGTTAAGTTTATTTATCTGTCGAGTACTATACGAAACTACTTTTTCATTTACTGTTAAATCAGGAATAATAGATTTACTTATATATAAATTATTACCACATATAAAGCCATTTAATTTTTCGGGGCAGTCTATATACTTTACTTCAATTTTATTTACCATCTCCTTGCAATTATGCATAGTAGATCACTTCCTTTTCAGTTTATTTTTATAAAATTGAAATTTTAAATTTTTATGTTTATCATCACTAATTGCTAGAGAAGTAAACTATATGCTAAAAATATATATAATAAAAAAGAGACACAATTATACTAATCAAATAGGTATTAGTAATAAATTAGCGTCTCTTTTTATTTATCGCTTTTATTATCTTTTATAAAGTTTATAAAATTTATTATCTGTTTCATTTCTTCATCTGTTACATCATCACTTATATGTGCTGCAATAATTTCTCCATTATGACTTAATCTTTTATCGTCATCACTGAGGCGTTCAGGGTTAACATCATAGCCTAAAAGCCAAGCTTCACTTACATCAAGCACTTTTGCTAAAATATAAATTTTATCTTGTTTAGCTTCGTATTTTCCATTTAAATAATCACTAATTGAATTACGTCCAATACCTGTCAGCCTTGATAATTCAGATTGCGAATATTTTTTAGAATCAATAGCTTCGCGTAATCTGTTTTTAAAACAGTTCATATTTCTGAACACCTCCTTTAAGTATAATACTACTAAATTAGAGAACTTACAATTATATTCAACAAATTTTGTACAGAAAAATGAAAAATATATGTTGACTATTTTAAACTAGAATGCTTTAATAAAAATGTACGGAAAGCCGAACAAGTAAGGAGGTGATTTAGATGAGTTATACATTTGATTATAGTTTGCTTTGTGAAAGAATGGCAGAATATAGACATAGTCAAAGCTCATTAGCTAACGCTATTCCGATATCACGGACTTCAATAAATCATAAATTGAAAGGGAAAAATTCATTCACTCAATGGGAAATCAAAAGAATTTGCGAACTACTTGAAATTTCACCTAATAAAGTGGGATTATATTTTTTTAATCAAAATGTTCGGAAAACTGAACGATAGCAAATTTTAATTATGGAGGAACAACTTATGAGCAATATTGCAATTGAAATTAAAGATGATTTTATTAATGAGTTAGTGCAGTCAAAGGTGGAAAGTATTTTAGAAAATTACAAACGTCAATACGCTTCAATTGATATTAAAGATCTAGTAACAATTACAGGGCTAAGTAAGTCAACTCTACAAAATAAAATTGTATGTGAACCTGAAATTGTAGAAATTACACGTCGAATTGGAACAAGAGTGATTTATCTATATCCACAAATCTTAGATGCTTATCAAAAAGTAATTAATAGAATCAGCAATTAAAGGAGGTGAGGGCATCATGTGCAAATCATTTATTTCATTCGTCATTGCTAATTTGATTTTTGTAACCATGTCAATTTTATTAGCGATGATTGGATTATATTTCACAACTGCTATTGGTACTGCTGCACTATTAGCTATCATGACTTTTCTTTTATATGATAATTATTTCTTTCAAGAAATAAAAAAGACCATTAAGCACGGCAATGCTTAACAGTCAGTTAGAAAAATAACCAACTAAATTATAACAACTTTGGAGGACAACAACAATGACACCTAGACAAAAAATGTACGATATCTACCAAAACTTATTTAATGAATTTCAGAATACAAACCAATGCTGTTTATTGGAAATTGAAAAGACTCCTAGAAATGAATTAATCATAAACTTTTTACATTATCATAATAGATATAAAACAAATAATAAGTTATTACAGATTTTTGAAGTAAAACCAGAATCACATGAACGTATGCAAAATTATATTATTGCAGTTATGCGTGGACAAATTTTAGTAAAAAAAGGGGCTTGATCTAATGAATGAATTACAACAACTGGAAATCGAAACTATTGAACGCCAAAATGAAACATTTAAAATAACTAATTTAGATCAAGCAAACTGGGCATTTAAAAAATTAGATGCAATTCAAGCTAAAGAAAATGAAATAAATCAACTTGCTATTCAAGAAATTGAACGCATTAAGGAATGGCAAAATAAACAAACAGAGCAACTTCAACATAATAAAGATTACTTTGAACATATTCTAACAGAATATTTTAAAGAAGAACGTGAAAAAGATGCAAAATTTAAGTTAAATACACCTTATGGCAAAGTTACAGCTAGAAAAGGGTCTAAAGTGATACAAATTAGTAATGAGCAAAATGTTATAGATCAATTAGAACATAGAGGATTTTTAAACTATATCAAAGTAACTAAAAAATTAAATCAATCAGATATCAAAAAAGATTTTAATGTGACAAAGAATGGTAAATTAATAGACTCTAATGGTGAGTTATTGGAAGGAATTTACTTATTTCAAAAACCTACATCATACATTGTAAAAGTAGGTGATTAGTTTGCCTGAAAAGTTAAATATTTATCAAAAAATAGCTGAAGTTAAAGCAAGTATTGAAGGATTTCAAAAAGATGCTAAAGGTTATAACTATGATTATGTGGAAGGTAGCCAAATACTTTATAAAATGCGTCCTAAAATGGAAGAACATGGCTTATTAATGTTTCCTTCTGTTGAAGAGTTTCAACATGTTGAAACTAAAAACAATAAAGGAAAAACTGAGCATATAGTCATACTAAAAATAATATATAACTTAGTTGATAGTGTTACTAAAGATAAGATTGAAATTAATTTTGCCGCATTCGGCCAACAACAAGATGTGGCACAGGCCTATGGGACGGCGCTTACTTATGCAGAACGTTATTTCATTTTAAAGCTCTTAAACATTCCAACAGATGAAGACGATCCAGACGCAAAACAGAAAAAGCAAAAGTATAGTAAAGCAGATAAGAACGATATTGATGTTTTAAAGAATAGTATTGAAACATTTGCTCAAAGAGTTGGAGATACGGTAGATGGAGTTAAACAACAATTAGGTATTATAAGTTACGAAAAATTAAGTGTATTTGATTGTATGCAAGCTCTACAAACAGTCCTCAATTGGAATAAACAAATAAGTGGAGGTAATCAATAATGATTAACAATGTAGTATTAGTTGGAAGATTAACCAAAGATCCAGTACTTAGAAATACACCGTCGGGAGTTGCAGTTGCAAGCTTTACACTTGCTATTAATAGAAGTTTCAAAAATGCTAATGGTGATAGAGACGCAGATTTTATTAACGTAATAGCATTTAGGAAAACTGCAGAGTTATGTAGTCAATATTTGAATAAAGGGATACAAGCGGGTGCTGTAGGCAGAATCCAAACACGTAACTATGATAAAGATGGACAAAGAGTCTATGTTACTGAAGTTGTAGCTGAATCTATCCAATTTTTAGAAAGTAATACCCAACAAAATCAACAGTATCAAAGACCTTATAATAATCAACAAAACAATTATCAACCAAATAACTATCAATCGCCACAAGTAAATAACTACCAATCACAGCAACAAAATAATTATCAACATACTAATCAAAGTAACAACCATCATCAACCCAATCCATTCGCAAATGCCAATACACAAGTAGAAATTAATGACGATGATTTACCATTTTAGAGAGGTAACGATAAATGAGTGGATGGATAAAACTACATCGTCAAGTAATAGATCATTGGATTTGGGATGATTCACAAAAATTCAAATGGTGGATTGATATGCTTTTGTTAACTAATCATAGAGATAAAAAAATTATGATTGGTGGAGATTTAAAAGTAATTAAAAGAGGTAGTTTTCACACATCTGAATTGAAACTTTCGGAACGTTGGGGCGTTTCAAGAAATACAGTAAGAAAATTTTTAAAGTTGTTAGAGAGTGATGAAATGATAACAACGAAAAAAACGAAAAACGGGACAACGGTTTTTGTGCATAACTACGCTATTTATCAAGGAAAAGACGAAATAAAAAAACAACAGACTGAACAACAAAGTAAACAAATAAATGAACAACAAAATGAACAACAAGCTGAACAATGTAATGAACAACAGTGTGAACAAAAGAAGGACAATAGCCTGAACAGAAGAGTGAACACGAACAAGAATGTAAAGAATGAGAAGAATTATAAGAATGTAAAGAATGAGAAGAAGGAGAAGAATAGTAGCGTCTTCGACTTCTTCCAAGATAATGGCTTCGGATTTATCACACAATATACCCACGAAGATATTAATTATTACCTCGATTCTTTTAATCAAGATGCACATCAAATTGTGATTGCTGCCCTTAAGATAGCTAAAGACAGAAACAAAGTTAATTGGGGATATGCAAAAAGTATATTAAACGGATGGCTACAAACTAATTTGCAAGGTATCGACAAAGTAAGAGCATATGAATTACAGCAAAGTGAAATGCGAAAAAGACGCAACGCCCCTATACAATATCAAAGCAAAGAGCTAACTCCGAAATGGCTTGAGAATAAAGAAAGTATCAAAAATGATAAGGATAAAAATCTAGATGCTGACAAAAGTTTTCAAAATAAAGTCGCATCTTTTAAAAGAAAACTTAATGAAAAGTGGGAGTGATGATAATGTTCGAAAAACATGAAATTATTGATTGTTGTGGTTAGCCTTAAGTTATTAATAAAAGTAAATTAAAGACTATGAAAGAATAAGATTAAGCAAAGTTAACAAAATTAACCATCATTTCGTATCCTGTCAATTTGTAAGGGTACAAAACGTATCGGTACAAATTGGCAGTACTAAGAATAATAGTAGTAGAAAAATAGACGACGCTTTAAAACAAATTAAGGACTTATTGAAATAAAGTAAGTTTCTAAAAGGAGTGAAAATAAATATGGAACATTTATTCATTTCAATTCTATTCATCATAATGTGTATTACATACTACATCACACCACATATATTAAACAGATTAGTCAGAACGATTTTAGGTTTAGTCATGTGTATATCTTTATCGGCCAGTGTCACGTTAGCATTTATGTATGATTTTATTGAATACATTTTACCTATGATTATCGGAATTATCTTAATTGAGCTCATGGACTTAAAAATTGATAAACACGATATAAATATAGTAATTAAAGCACAAAATGAATTTAAGCAATTTATAGATCAGGAGAAAAGAGAATTATTAGATAAAGATAAAAAATAATTAATACAGAAAAAAACTATTAATTAATAATAAATAATTTTTGAGGTGTGAAAAATCGATGAAAATTACTCTAAAAGTAGGTGGAGTTTTAGGTAAGGTTAATATATGAGTATTTTGTAGTTGATGAAACTGAAAAAATTTGAGCGATTATATAAAAGTAAAGGGGTAATTCAATAAAATGAATAACACAATAAATCAATTAGTAAAACAAGTAGAGCAATGGAGTATAAATAAAAATTTACACAATGGTAATTCAGACAGACAAGCACTAAAGTTTTATGAAGAAGCGGGTGAAGTTGCTGCAGCATTATCACGTAATGATAAAGAAGCACTTAAAGATGGTATAGGCGATACTATAGTAACTTTAATTATTCTAGCTCAACAACAAGGTTGGAGTTTAGAAGAATGTTTACAGTACGCCTATGATGAGATTAAAAATAGAAAAGGTAAAACTATTAACGGTACGTTTGTTAAGGACAGTGATTTAAATTAGATTTATATATTAGCTTTATTTTTATGTTTTTCAATTAAGTCTGCTATGGAAAGTAAGAAATCATCTTCAGTTTCAATATGAGAAGAAATTATTCCACGAGATGTTCTTAATTCTAAGTTAATTCCTTGATAGAAATAAAAATTATGTTTTAATTCAAAATAACAATAAAAGCGAGTTGCTCCATAACCTTCAATACGAATAGGTATTTGATGAGTCTTAAGCTTAGGTCCATGTTTAGTAGAAAGAATTATTCTTTCATCTGTACTACATATATTTTTATTGATAGAAATACCTGTAATAGAAATAGGCTCTGAAGAATTATTGATGATTTCAAAATGCGCATAAAAGTCACCGCCTGGAATGAAAAAACAGTTTGTTATTTGATAATTAAGACTAAATTTTTGTCTTTCCCAAGTACGTAAAACATTATAAGCACTTACGAATAATGATAATAAAGCTATAAATAAAGAACCAATACTAATGAATAACAATTTGAAAATCTCCTTTTATTTGATATAAGAAATTAAATTAATACCTTAACTATTATTAAAGCATTTTCCATACTAAAGATTAATTAAAGAATCGAGGAGTAAAAATGACAGAATTAACAATTATAATTTTAACAACAATTTTTACATTAATAACTTTTTGTTTATATAGCTATTTAAGTAATAAAATATTAAAAATTTGTTTATTCTTAATCTCAGAAGTAAGTTTAACCATAGCGATTACATATGCAAGTTCATATCACTATTTAGAAATGTTAATCTCATTATTGTTTCTAGTAATTTTATTCGAAATAGCTGAATTAAAGATAAAGAACAGAGAATTACAAGTAAATATGATTAGTACACAAAATACAGTACGTGCTATTAAGGCAGTAGATTTAGGCGTTAAAGAAGGTGTAGTTAAAGATTATATTATTAGAGTAATAGATAATAATGATGAATTTATTGAAGTGATGCAGCAACGAATCAATGAGAAATTTTATGTGATTGAAGCAGAGAGTAAAGAAGAAGCAATCGAAAGATATAAACAATTAAAGAATCATTCTAGTTAAATAATATATAATAGTTTAAAATGAAAAAAGATATAATTATATGAAAGAGGAATTATTGTGACTATTACAGACAAAGAAAATGAATCAAATATATCGAGCGAAGAAAAAGATGATGAAGACTTAACACTTTGGGCGAAAATTGATATTTGGCTTTATTGTTATTGGAAATCGATACTAGTAATTACTTTAATAATATCAATAATAATATCAATAGGGATTTTAACCTATATAACCATTGTTTATACTTTACAGCCAATTTTTAAATTTACAATTAAAGAAATCGTTTCATTAATTACTCCGTTAATAACAATCATAAGTATCTTTGTTGCTTCGAGTACGGCAATATTCGTAATGAAACGAAACCAAAAACATCAAATCAAGTTAGAAAATGAAAAAATAAAAATTGAAGATAAAAAAGTAGAAGAATTGAGAGATATTACCTTTTTAGATATGAAAGATATCATCAACCTAATTTTAAATATTTATATTGAAAAAAATGAATCTCAGTTAAATAGTGAGTCTGAAGTTTATAAAGAAGAGCTAATAGAATTATATTCAAATTTGAATGAAATTTGTAATAATATTAATAAATTAATTATTAACAATAGAAATGAAAATAGTATAAGAGCCATTAATGTGAATAGAGATATTAAAAAACATTCACGACTTATAATTACAAGATTAAAATTTGCAAATGGAACTATAGATAGAAAACATTTATTAACTGTGACAAACAAAATGTATAATTTAATTTATGATTATTTGAAAGAATCTCCTTACGTAACAGATATACCAGAATTACCAATTTTTGAGTTATATAAAATTTAGCTAAATTTATTAGGAGGTCAGAAATGTCTACAACTTATGAAATTAAACCTGGTACCTTCAAATATATAGAGTCAGAAATATATAGTCATTCTGAAAATAAAAAAGAAATAGATAAACTTAGGTTAGCAATATTAAATCCCACTAAATCATCTGATGAAAATATTATCTATGGCCCATTAGAAAAAGGACTACCAGTTAGAACAACTGAAGTCATGGCAACACGATTACTTACGAATAAGATGCTGCGTAACTTAGAAGAAATGGTTGAAGCAGTCGAGTATGTTTATAATAGATTGTCTGATGATCGTAAGAAAGTTATTGAGTTAAAGTACTGGAATAAAGATAGGAAACTAAAGATGGAACAAATTGCTAGTGAATGTCATATGCATCGTAATACTGTATCAAGTATTAGAAGAAACTTTGTAAAGGCAGTTGCAATGCATGTGGGAGTAAAATAAGTTTGTGCATTAATTGTGCATTTGAAACGTATTTTAAATATATTATGATAGTGTGGATTAGATAGACTTATACACTAAGACGAATACTTATCAGAAGACGTGTCAATTATGTGAAACGTCTTTTTATTATGCCTATAAAGGTGGTGTATGTATGACTAGAGTTATAGGTAAAGGTAAGAACGGACGTAAGCAATATGAGTATGATTGGTTCTATCATTCGAAAGCATGGAGCAAGTTAAGGAGTATGGCACTTGATAGGGATAACTATCTATGTCAGAAGTGTCTAGCACATAACAAGATAACTAATGCTAAGATAGTCCATCACATTGTTTACGTAGATACTGATTTTACTAAAGCATTAGACCTAGATAATTTAATATCAGTGTGCCAGGACTGTCATAATAAAATTCATGCTAACGATAACGACAAAACGAACGAGAGAAATGTAAGAGTGATAAAAGTTTAAAAATTAAAATTGTTTTGATTTTCAACATAAATAATTTTTATACCCCCCTACCAGGCGAGCAAAAAGCGATTCCGACGGGGACCGGCGGGGGGACCTTCGTTCGCAATGCGTATAACTTTTCTATGAAAGGGGGTTAACTATGAAAATAACAAAAAATAAGCTAATTCAATATATTGATGACTATCAAAAATCTGATGACATACTTATTTCTTTATATTTAGAAACTTACGAATTTTATTGTCGATTAAGAGATGAATTAAAAGATAGTGATTTAATGATGAGTCATACAAATAAAGCAGGTGCAACAAATATTGTTAAAAATCCACTTAGTATTGAATTAACTAAGACTGTTCAAACATTGAATAACTTGTTAAAGTCATTAGGTTTAACTCCTGCACAAAGAGAAAAAATAGTTCAACAACAAGAAGATGGTTTCGGTGACTATTAAAGTATTAAATAAGCCATCACCTAAACTATTAACAACATGGTATGCCAAACAAGTAGTAGTAGGTAAGATTGTCGCAAATAAATACGTGATAAAAGAATGTGAGCGACACCTTAAATACTTAAAAGGTCATGAAAAGTGGATTTTTGATGAAGAATTAGCACATAGACCAATACGTTTTATAGAGAAATTTTGTAAACCATCAAAGGGTGCAAATAATCAATTAATACTACAACCATGGCAACATTTTATTATTGGTAGCCTATTTGGTTGGGTACACAAAGAAACAAAGTTAAGACGATTTAAAGAAGCACTTGTATTTGTTGGGCGTAAGAATGGTAAAACAACGACTATTTCAGGGCTTGCTAACTATGGTGTGTCGCAAGATGGAGAAAATGGTGCTGAAATTCATATGTTAGCAAACACCATGAAACAAGCACGATTATTATTTGATGAGTCTAAAGCTATGATTAAAGCTAGTCCAGTCCTAAAGAAAAATTTTAGATCATTACGTGATGCGATTCATTATGATAAGACGATATCTAAGATTGAACCGCAAGCATCAGACAGTGAAAAACTAGATGGACTAAACACACATATAGGTATTTTTGATGAAATACACGAATTTAAAGATTATAAACTTATATCAGTCATTAAAAACTCAAGAGCAGCACGTTTACAACCATTATTGATTTATATCACTACTGCAGGTTTCCAGTTAAATGGACCACTTGTAGACATGGTAGAAGCGGGAAAAGATACATTAAATGGAATTATTGAAGATGAACGCACTTTTTATTACTTAGCTTCTTTAGATGATGAAGATGATATTAATGATAGTGAAAACTGGATTAAAGCCAATCCAAATATTGGTGTGTCGATTGATATTGAAGTTATGAAAGAAGAGTGGATAAAAGCAAAGCGTATTCCCGCAGAACGTGGCGATTTTATTACTAAACGATTTAATATCTTTGCTAATAATGATGAGATGAGTTTTATAGACCATACAACATTATCTAAAAATAATGAAGTGATCGCTTTTGATGAATTAGAAAATCATGCATGTACAGTGGGTTATGATTTATCTGAAACGGAAGACTTTACATCTGCTTGTGCTACATTTGCACTTGAAAATGGAAAGATTGCAGTATTAAGTCACTCATGGATACCAAAACATAAAGTAGATTTATCGAATGAAAAAATACCATATAGAGAATGGGAAGAAGCGGGATATCTGACTATACAAGATAAACCTTATATAGATTATACAGATGTATATGACTGGATATTAAAAGTGAATGAACATCATACAGTAGAAAAAATTACATATGACAGAGCGAACGCATTTAGACTTAATCAAGAGTTAAAAAATTATGGGTTTGTTACTGAAGAAACAAGGCAGGGCGCATTAACATTGAGTCCTGCTTTAAAATCGTTAAAAGAGTTATTTTTAGATGGCAAAGTAATCTATAACAATAATCCATTGTTTAAATGGTACGTAAACAATGTGAAATTAAAACTTGATAGAAACGGAAACTGGCTACCATCTAAACAAAGTCGATATCGTAAAATAGATGGCTTTGCAGCGTTATTAAATACGTATACCGATATTATGAATAAACTTACTGAAGAGAATAACACGGGAAATATTGAATTTTTAAGTATTAAAGACTTAATGAATTAAGGAGGTGATTAAAATCGCAAGTGTGAACATCTTTACTAGGATAAAGCGTAGATTAATTGATAATTGGATAGATGAAACAAGTAATACACTTTATGATTTCTCGCCATGGCGTAATAAATCATTTTGGGGGAATATCAATAATACTTTAGAAACCAATGAAACTATTTTTTCTGCAGTAACTAGGTTAGCAAATTCATTATCTAGCATGCCAATTAAGTTATATGAAGAATTTAAAGTCATAAACACAAACGTATCTGAACTATTAACAATTAGTCCTAATAACTCAGTAAGTAGTTATGATTTTATCAATCAAATTGAAACGGTAAGAAATGAAAAAGGTAATGCATATGTATTGATTGAACGAGATACATTTTCACAACCTAGCAAACTATATTTACTAAATTCAGACATAGTAAATATAGCAATAGAGAATAATAGTAGAGAAGTCTATTACATTATTCACGCTGCTTCCGGTAACAAACTTATCATTCATAATATGGATATGTTGCATTTTAAACACATTGTAGGCTCAAATATGTTAAAAGGGATAAGTCCTATTGATGTGCTTAAAAATACAACAGACTTTGATGCTGCTATACGTAAATTCAATTTATCAGAAATGCAAAAGCCTGACTCGTTTGTACTTAAATATGGTTCAAATATTGATGTGAAAAAACGTCAAAGTGTAATCGAAAATTTTAAAAAATTCTACGAAGAGAATGGCGGTATTTTATTTCAAGAGCCTGGTGTAGAGATTGATCCAATACCTAAGAAATATGTTTCTGAAGATATTGTTGCAAGTGAAAATCTTACTAGGGAACGTGTAGCGAATGTCTTTCAACTGCCAGCAGTGTTCTTAAATGCTAATGAAAGTAGTAACTTTACGAAGAATGAAGAATTAAATCGATTTTTCTTACAACACACTTTAATTTCTATTATTAAACAATACGAATCAGAATTTAATCGTAAACTTTTGACACCTTTAGACCGTAAGAAAAATAGATATTTCAAATTCAATGTAAAAGCATATTTACGTGCAGATAGTGCTACACAAGCTGAAGTTTACTTTAAAGCAGTTCGAAGTGGTTATTACACTATCAATGAAATTCGAGAACTTGAAGATTTACCGCCAGTCGAAAATGGCGATAAACCATTTATTAGTGGCGACTTATATCCAATTGATACACCACTAGAGTTACGTAAATCATTGAAAGGTGGTGATAAAGATGACAAAGAAAAAGTACTTTCAAATCAAAAAGAAAACGGATAAAAAAGGCGAGATTTTCATTTATGGAGATATTGTGAGTGAAGAATGGTTTGCAAATGAAGTAACAGCACCTGGATTTAAGCAACAATTAGATGAATTAGGTAATGTTTCTGAAATAGATGTTCACATAAACTCGTCGGGTGGTAACGTGTTTGAAGGCCATGCTATCTACAATATGCTTAAAATGCATAAAGCAAAAATCAATATTTATATCGATGCATTAGCTGCATCAATCGCAAGTGTGATCGCTATGAGCGGTGACACTATTTTTATGCACAAAAACAGCTTTTTGATGATTCATAATTCATGGATTATGACAGTAGGTAATGCCAAAGAATTACGTGATACAGCAGATTTATTAGATAAAACGGATGAAGCAAGTAATCAAGCATATTTAGATAGAGCGCTTAATATTAGCGAAGAAGAACTGAAAGAATTATTAGATGCTGAAACATGGCTTACTGCAAGTGAAGCGTTAGAAAAAGGATTTATTGATGAAATTTTAGAGCCTAATGAAATCGCAGCAAGTATATCTGATGAACGCTATAAGTTATTTAAATCTGTACCTTCATCCATTACAAAACAAGACAATAATGTAACAAAGCACTTAGAAGAACAAAAATTAAGACGAAAAATTATAAAAGAGTGTGAAACTTTAAAACTCACACTTAATTTATAGGAGGGTAAACGAATGCCAACATTATTTGAATTAAAACAATCGTTAGGAATGATTGGACAACAATTATCAAACAAAAATGAAGAATTAAGTAAACAAGCTTCAAATCCAAACGTAGATATTAAAGATATTGAACAATTAAAGAGAGAAAAAGAAGGATTACAACAACGTTATGAAATCGTTGAACAACAAGTTGAAGAAATTGAACAAAAAGAAAAAGCTAAACTAAATGATACAGTCACTGCCTATCAAAAGTTAAGTAATGAAGAAAAACGAATTAAAGCAAAGGCCGAATTTTATCGACATGCATTAAAACCTGATGAGTTTAAAGCACCATCACATGAAGCAAAAAAAACTTTAACAGCTTTACCAGTAGATAATGAGAGTGGTGGAGATAAACTCTTGCCTACTTCATTATCGAATGAGATTGTATCTGAACCTTTTGCGAAAAATAAATTACGCGAAAAAGCACGTTTAACTAATATTAAAGGATTAGAATTGCCACGTGTAGCCTATACCATTGATAATGATGATTTTATTACTGATGAAGATGTTGCAAAAGAAGTGAAACTAAAAGGCGATACGGTTAAATTTGGTTCAAATAAATTTAAAGTTATAGCTAAAGTATCAGATACAATAATTCATGGTTCAGATGTTGATTTAGTAAATTTCGTGGAAAATTCTTTACAATCTGGCTTAGCGGCTAAAGAACGTAAAGATGCATTTACGACTGCGCCAAGTAGCTATGAATCTCAACACATGTCATTTTACTATGGCAACAAAGTGAAGTCTGTTGATGGTACAAACATTTATGAAGCAGTTACGAATGCACTTGCAGATTTACATGAAGATTTTAGAGAAAACGCAAGTATTTATATGAAATATGCTGATTATATAAATGTTGTTTCAACATTAGCTAATGGTTCAACACCATTATATGAAGCGCAACCTGAAAAAATATTTGGTAAACCAGTTATTTTTACAGATGCTGCAACTCATCCTGTTGTCGGCGACTTTAATTACTTTGGAATTAACTATAATTCTACTACTTATGATACAGATAAAGATGTGACTAAGGGTGAGTATTTATTCGTTTTAACTGCTTGGTATGATCAACAACGCATTTTAGATAGTGCATTTCGTATTGCAAATGTAACAAATAAACCCTTATAATCCCCGAAATGTAGAAGTAAGACCTAATACTAGATCAGCGGTTGTATCTACAAATTAGGGGCGATGCTAGATGAATTTAGAAGATTTGAAAAAATGGTTAAGAGTAGATTATCACTTTGAAGATAGTGTAATTACTGATTTAATCGAATCTGCTAAAGCTGAATTATTATTGAGTGGTGTACCTGAATATACTGAAAGTGATAAAGAGTATTCGCTTTTTATGACTGCCATAAAATATATTGTCACTAGAGATTTTGAAACACGTGGCTTTATAACTGAAATATATAAATCAAAAGCATTTAATGAAAAAACATTACAATCTATGATACTTAAATTAAAAAAATGGTGAGGTGATTTTATGGAATTCAATGAATTTAAAAATCATCTTACCTTTTTTAAATATGTTAACAATGGACCATATCCCGACGAAAACGAAGAAGAAACGCTATATAGTTGTTTTTGTAAAATATACAATCCAGTCATAAAAGATATGGAAATATTAAAATCGAATGAAACTAAAATTACGTTGAATATTGTTATTAGAGATGCTTCTGAATTCTATATCGTTAAATCTAATCATATGATAAAAATTGATAAAGCGATTTATAGAGATAAATTATTTGCTATTAAAGAAATTAGAGTGAATCATCCTAGAGAACATTACATCACTTTGTTGGTATCTGAAGTATGAGTGTAGAAGTTAAAGGTATGGAAGAAGTGTTATCGCAATTAGAAAAACGATTTAGTTCAAAAGAGTTGGTTCAAATTGAAGATGAAGCATTAAATAAAGGTTCTGAAGTGTTATTGAAAGCATTAAAAAGTAACTTTGAAAGTTTTAAAGCAACTGGTAACACTATCAAAGAAATGACCGTAACAAAACCATATAGCAAAAATATTTCTGTTTTAAGAGCTAAAAGTATTAAATGGAAAGGGCCAACGGGTAGATATAGAATTATTCACTTAAATGAACATGGTTATACAAGAAATGGTAAAAAATACACGCCACGTGGTTTTGGTGTGATTGCTAAAACCTTAAAAGAAGTAGAATCAGAATATCGAAATGTCGTTATTAAGGAGTTGAAGAAAAAACTATGAATATTTTAAACATAATAAGGACGTTAATTCTAGAAGATGAATTTTTAAAATCCGAATTAGATAATAGAGTTTATTTTTATGAAACGTCAAAAAACGCAGACATTACAAATAGTTTTGTGATTTTAACTCCTATCTACGACGAACCAAAAACGACTGTATCTGATAACTATCTGTCTGAAGAATATTTAATACAGGTAGATGTTGAAACATATCATCATCAGAAAACAATAGATATCACAAAACGAATCAGACGCTTAATGTGGGAAAATGATTTATTACCTGCATCAAGCAAACTTGATATGTATTTTAAAGAAACAAAACGGTACGTGATGTCAAAACGATATCAAGGCGTACCTAAAAATCAATATTATAAAGAAAAACACATCGATTAGGTGTGTTTTTTTATTTTTATAAAAAATTGGAGGCAAAAGAATGGGATCATATGTAGCTGGATTTAAACGAATCTATGTCGGTGTATTCGACAATAAGGCGGAAAAAGTAACAGAGTTATATACATGGGAAGATGACAAAGGTGGTACTGTTCGTATGAACATTACAGGTTTAGCACCTGATAAAGTAGACATGTTTGCATCAAATAAACGTGTATGGATTAAAAAACAAGGTACAAACGAAATTAAATCTGATTTAGAAGTATTCAACGTACCTTCTGACGAATTAAATACTGTAATTGGACGTAAAAAAGACGCTAACGGCACTGCATGGGTAGGAGAAGATACACGTGCGCCATATGTAACTGTTGTAGGTGAATCTCAAGACGGTATCACAGGCGAACCGATTTATTGTTCATTAATGAAAGGTGTATTTAGTTTAGATAACTTAGAATTCAAAACTAAAGGCGAAAAAGCAGAAGCACCTGAAGTTACAAAACTTGTAGGAGATTGGATGAACCGTAAAATTGAAATTGATGGCAATGTGACTGGTGTCGCTTATGGTTATCACGAAGGTAAACAAGGCGCAGACAAATTCTTACAAAAAGTGTTCGTTGGTTACACTAAACCAATATTAGCAACTGACAAACACAGTGAATCAGAATTTAACGGTAACAATGATCGTGGTATTATTGACGAATCTCATCCAACTGAAGCACATGAAGTAAGTAATTTAACACATTCAGATAGTAATCCATCTGAAACACACGAAGCAACAACTAGTGTAAATCATCAATAAGTAGAGTGATAAATTATGGTTACAAAATTAAAAGTATACGATAAAAAAGACAATGTAGTGGGAGAAGCAGAGTTAAATGAAGATGGTACATCTAAAGTAACCATTAATAATCTTGAACCTAATACAGTATACCCTGAAGGTACATTCAGAGTAGCACATGTTAAAAATGAAAAGGTGTCAGATTATGTAGACGTACCCGAATTTAAAACGAAACCAACTACTACAAACAAAGACGAGGCACAGTAATTATTACTGTGTCTTTTTTATTTGAAGAAAAGGAGCTAATACAATGATTAGATTTGAAATTAAAAATCAAGAAACTGGTAAAACTGAAAGCTACAAAAAGGACTTTATCACATTAGGAGAAGCTGAAAAATGCTATACGTATTTAGAAGCGGTAGAAAAGGAACGTGAGAAAGAGAAACCTGATGCAAGTAAAGTCAGAGTAAAAGAACGTCAATTACTTGTCGATTTATTCAAAGAACAAGGCTTAACGGAAGAAACAATCTTAAACAATATGAGTACAAAAACATATACAAAAGCGATTCAAGATATCTTTCGAGAAGTTAACGGTGATGATGAAGAAGATACAGAAATTGAAACAGAAGAAGCGGGAAAGACAGGAAAGTAATTTCAATAAAAGATATTTTATCGAACATTAAAAAGATACAAACGTACTGTATGGAAAAGTACGGATGGACAATCATAGAAGTAAAACAACAACCTTATTTCGAAGTATTAGACTTACTTGCTTTAAATAAAGAAGATGAAGCGTCTCAACAACAAAAAGAACAAAAATTAAGCACCGATAAAGTTTACACAGGTAAAGATTTAAAATTATTGTTCGGTGGTTAGAAAGGAGGTAAATATAAATGGATGAAAAGTTACAAGGTTTAACCTTAGAGATGTCACTTGATGCGATTGGCGTTCAAGAAGGTATGAAAGGCCTGAAACGACAATTAGGTGTCGTAAATAGTGAAATGAAGGCAAACCTATCTGCCTTTGATAATTCAGAAAAGTCTATGGAGAAGTACGAAGCAACGTTAAAAGGTTTGAATGAGAAGTTAAAAGTTCAGAATCAAATGTTTGTACAGTCTAAAAATGATTTATCAAGATTAAATGCAGATTATCAAAATGCAGTAAGTCGTGTTAAAGATGTAGAACGTGCTTATGAAAAACTAGTAGAAACAAATAAGAAAAATAAACTAGCTTACGATCAATCTACTAATGCTATGAAAGAATCAAACGCTGAACTAAAAAAATCTGAAGCACAATTTGCTAGAACGGTAAAACGTAAAGATGAAGCATGGCAAAAGTTAAAACAATTAAGGCAAGCTGAAAAAGACTTAAAAGAAAGTAATGAAGCAACAACTGCGCAATTAAATAGAGCTAATAATGCGATACAAAAACAAGTAGAAAAGCATAAAGAGTTAGTAGCTAAGTACAAAGAAGAAGAATCTCAAGTTAAAAAGTTACGACAAGAAAATAGAGAATTATTATCCTCACATGAGAAAATTACTAAAAACTATCAAACTTCTAATAAGGAATTAAAAGAAACTGGCGAAGAATTTAAGCAACTTAATACAACGATAAAAAATCATAATAAATTATTAGCAAGTGCCGAACGAAATGTAAATAATGAACTTTCAGCATTAAACAAGTTAGAGCGACAAGTTAATAAAACTAAGTCAGAAATGAATGACTTTAATCGTGAACAAGTAATTGCTAATAGTAGTTTTACTAAAGTAGCTGAACATGCTGATAAACTATCCAATAAATTTGGAGCAATCAGCGACAAAATGAAAAGTACAGGTAAAACAATGAGCGTAGGTATTACTGCACCAGTTATCACAGGTTTTGGTGCTGCAATCAAAACAAGTGCTGACTTTGAAGCGCAAATGTCAAAAGTAGGTGCAATTGCTCAAGCAAGTAGTAGTGATTTAAAAGCTATGACGAATGAAGCGGTCGACTTGGGTGCTAAAACAAGTAAAAGTGCAAGTGAAGTTGCAAAAGGTATGCAAGAGTTAGCATCATTAGGATTTGATGCTAAACAAACAATGGAGGCTATGCCAGGTGTAATTAGTGCATCTGAAGCAAGTGGCGCAGAATTAGCAACTACTGCACAAGTTATGGCTTCATCAATTAATGCGTTTGGACTAAAAGCTTCAGATGCAACACATGTAGCCGATTTACTTGCTACTGCTGCAAATGATAGTGCTGCAGACATTAATTACATGGGTGATGCACTTAAATATGCTGGTACGCCTGCAAAAGCATTAGGTGTAACACTTGAAGATACTTCCGCAGCAATCGAAGTAATGTCTAATTCAGGACTTGATGGCTCACAAGCAGGTACTGCATTACGTGCATCATTTATCAAATTAGCAAGTCCATCCAAAGAAGCATCAACATTAATGCAACAATTAGGTGTTCACTTAATGGATGCTAAAGGTCACTTTGTAGGTATGCCACAATTGATTGCACAATTCCAAAATGGATTAAAAGGAATGTCAAAAGAACAAAAATTAGCAGCTATCTCTACTGTAGTAGGTAGTGAAGCAGCAAGTGGCTTCTTATCATTAATTGATGCTGGGCCATCTAAAATTGATAAGTATAGTAATGCTTTAAAAAATTCAGATGGAGCAAGTAAAAAAGCATCTGATCAAATGAAAAATAATCTTAAAGGTTCAGTTGAACAATTAAAAGGTGCATTTGAATCACTAGGAATTAAGATAGGTAATGACTTAGCACCTGCCATTAAAAAAGGGGCTGACTGGTTAAGTAACTTTGTAGATAAATTTAGTAGTATGCCTGGATTTGCTAGAAAAGGTGTAATTGCGCTTGGTTTGTTTGCAGGTGCAATAGGTCCGATTATTTTAGCAGGTGGTATTTTAGCAGGTGTGATTTCTAAAGCAGTAAAAGGCTATAGAGATTTAAATAAAACAATGGCTATCAATAGTGCAGAGGCAGCTATTAATGCTAAAGCAATTGATTTAGCTTCTGATTCAATTGGTAAAACTGGAAAAGTTGCTAAAAACTCTAAAGGCTACATGAGTGAGTTAGGAGATGCAGTCGGTAATTTAAGTACTGGATTTGGTGGGCTTGGTAAAAAGGTGCCAGGCGTTGGCGGTAAATTTGGTAAATTCGGTAGTTTACTTGGTGGACTGATATCAAGATTTGGTAGTTTAGGTAATGTGTCTAAATTCGCAGTTGGAGCAATTGGTAAACTAACTATACCACTCACAATTATTACTACTGTTTTTACGTTAGCATATCAAAAGTTAGATTGGTTTAAACAAGGTATACATGATTTAGGACGTTTATGGAATGAAACAGTTGGTAGTTTAGACTTCTTATGGATAGGTAAATTCACAAAAGGAATAGGCACTGCTTGGGATAAAACAAAAGAATTTTCAGCTAAACTATTAGAATTGACACCTATGTTTAAAATGTTAAAAGTATCTTTTGATGGTATCCACAAAGGTGTGGCTAAAGCTACTGATAAAATTGATGTATTTGGTAAAGGTGTATCTAAAGAAACCAAATCAGCACTTGGCTCATTCGTAAATTACTCTGAAAAATCTAGTAAGATACTAGACAAAATGCGTATTAATCACGGTGATATTACTCAAAAAGAAGCTGAAGAATTAACTAATCTAAATAAAAAAATGAGTGATGATTTAATAGAACAAATGAACAAGCGTAAAGATAATGAACTTAAAATTGCTCATGATGTCCTAGATAAGTCTACTGCTATATCTGAAGAAGACAAAAAGCGCATATTAAAGAAAACTGAAGAGAAAAACGATATAGCTATTAATAAAACACAAGAATTGAATAGAAAAATAAAAGAGATAGAAGATAAAAGAAATAATGGCGGTAAATTAACAGATAAAGAAGTTAAAGATTTAGAGTCACTTTATAAACAAAGACAGGAGATTGCAGTTAAAGCGTTATCTAATGGGGAAAAAGAGCAACAGCGCATTTTAACTCGAATGTCAATCAATCGTAAAGCTGTATCAGTTGAAGATGCTTCTGAAACTGTTAAAGAAGCAAATAAAGCACGTGATGATGCAAAAAAAGATGCAAAGAAACGATATGATGATAAGATTGACGAAATTAATTCAATGGTTGGATTATCTCAAAAAGAAAGAGAAAAATTATTAAAAGAAGCTAAAGATAAGTATGACAATGAAAAGCAATTAGCTGATAAAAATCATGATAAAGTTATAAAGAATTTAAAAGGGTCTAATAAGGACATTGAAAAAGAAATAGATTTATCAAATGGTAATGTATATACTGGCTTTCAAAAGTTTTGGAAAAATGTTAAAGGCGGACAATTTGATTTTTCAAAATATATAAAGGGTAAATGGAAAGATTTTACCGGTTATTTAGGTGGTAAAGTTGACGAATTGAAAGACTTAGGTAAAAAAATAGGAAAGCCGTTTAAAGATGGATATGAGATTATTAAAAATAAAACTAAAGATATTCGTGAAAATGTAAAAAATTGGTTTGGAAAGACGAAAGAATCTGCAGAAGAAAAGTTAACAGGTTTAAAAACAAGTGCTGAAAAGAAATGGGATAAAATCTCAAGTATTGCTTGGTCAAATGCTAAAAGTGTATGGAACGGCACTTCAAAATGGTTTGGAAATGCATTTAGTAGCCTAAAAGGTTGGGTAGGCGATATGTATGAATCAGCCTTTGATAAATTTGACAGTATCTCAAGTACAGCATGGTCAAATGCAAAATCTGTATATAACGGTTTTAAAACTTGGTTAAGTAATACACTAGATTGGATTAAAGAAATCGGTGGAGAAATGGCAGATGCTGCAGCTGATTTAGGTAAATCTGTTGCAAATAAAGCAATTGGTGGACTAAATAGTATGATTGGCGGTATCAATAGCATTTCTAAAGCTATTACTGATAAAGACTTAATTAAACCTATACCAACACTTTCAACTGGTACAATGGCTAGTCCGTCTGTTTCAACTGATTCGAATGGTGGCTTAACTGCACCAACTTTAGCAATTGTTAATGATCGTGGCGTGGGTAATGCTCCAGGTGGTGGTGTACAAGAGATTATCCACAGAGCAAATGGAACACTTGAAGCGCCACAAGGTAGAAATGTGCTTGTTTCTCTAGGTGTTGGGGATAGCGTCATTAATGCAAATGATACACTGCGTTATCAACGTATGGGAGTAATACCACGTTTCTCAACAGGTACTAAGAAAAAAGACTGGTTAGAAAATATGGTGTCATCTATTGGTAAATTCGGTAGCAAAGCTAAAGATACATTCCATAATATCAAAACTGGTGCAAAAGATATGATAAAAGCAGCAGGCGATAAAATTAAAGATGGGGCATCATGGTTAAGTGAAAAAGTTGGAGATGTTTGGGATTATATTGAAAATCCAGGGAAGTTAGTATCTAAAGTTATGGATAGTTTAGATATTAGTTTTGGCGAAGGTAACCATGCCACTATCAAAATGGCTAAAGGTGCATTCAATATTCTCAAAACTAAATTAATAGATAAAGTTAAATCTTGGTTTGAAGAGTTCGGTGGTGGCGACGGTTCATATTTATTCAATTATCCAATTTGGCAACGTTTCGGTAGTTATACTGGTGGCTTAGGATTTAATGGTGGCCGTCACTATGGTATGGACTTTGGTATGCCAGCTGGTACAAAAATTTACGCAGTTAAAGGTGGTACAGTAGATAATGTATGGTATGACTATGGTGGCGGTAACTCAATTCAAATTAAAACAGGACCAGGTGAGTGGAATTGGTATATGCATTTATCTAAACAACTTGTACGTTTAGGTGAACATATTAGAACTGGACAATTGATTGCAGAATCGGGAGCAACTGGTGCATATTGTAAAGGTGCTCACCTACACTTCCAATTAATGCGTGGAGATCATCCAGGAAACGATACAGCAATTGATCCAGAGTCTTATCTTAAATCATTGAAAGGTGCTGCAGGTGGTAATGGTGCCGATGCTGCAAGAAGTGCCATTTTAAAAGCGCAAGCTATTTTAGGTGGGAACTATAGAAGTAGTTATATAACTGAGCAAATGATGCGAGTAGCTAAACGTGAATCTAATTATACTGCTAATGCAGTAAACGACTGGGATATTAATGCACAAAATGGAACTCCATCAAAAGGTATGTTTCAAATGATTGAACCATCATTTAGAACTTATGCTATTAGAGGACATAGTAACATCATGAATCCAGTTGACGAAGCAATATCTGCAATGCGTTATATTGTTGCTACATATGGTTGGAATGGTTTTAAACGTGCTGGTGATTATGCGTATGCAAATGGTGGTTTAGTAACACATCATCAAATTGCGGAAATTGGAGAAGGCAACAAACCGGAAATGATTATCCCACTTACAAAACGCAGTCGTGCTATTAAATTAATAGAAGATGCAATGCGCATTGTTGGTATGGATACAAGTTCTAGTAATGTCACAGTAAATCACGATAATTCAACGGTTGAAAAACTATTAAATCATATTGCGATATTAACTGATACTGGTAATAAATTAACAAGAATGTTAATAGAAACGGTTAAACCTAATCAACAAAATAATAGCTTAGATAATGTTGAACAAACATTATCAAAAATAAGTGCTACACGTGCATTAGCACTTAATTACATGGAAGGGGGACTTGATATTTAATGAGTGAAACATGGGTTAAAATCATTGAAGATGGTATCGAATACGATATAGATGAATTTGCTGGATTAATGTTTTTAGATGCTAAAGTAAGCTATCCTTCCGAAAATGAAAATAATGTGTCTATCAATGGTATAGATGGCGTTTTACCAGGGGCGATTAGTTTCGCTCCTTTTAATTTAGTATTACGTTTTGGCTATGATGGAATAGATGCTAGAGAAATTGATTTGTTTGAACATCACTTTAGAAGTATCTTTCATAGAAGAAAACCATATGCAATTGTTACATCTCAAATGCCAGGTATTAAGTATTCAATCAGTGGAGCCTCTATACAACCTACAGTAAAAGATTTTTGTTCTTTAGAATTAGAAGTTACTTTAAAAGTATATAAAGGTTATTCAGAATCAGTAAATACAACTGGAAAAGACTTTGTATTTAATTCTGAATGGATGCTTGAAAATGGATTACCTTTAAACCACAAACCAAAGTATCATTTTAAAACAAGAAGTTTTCAAGTTTGGAATGGTTCAACAGATACAGTAGATCCTAGAATGCGTCATAATTTAAAAATATCGATACAAATTAATGCAGTCGGTGGTTTCCAACTAGTTAATACTACTACAGAGGATAAATTTAAATATAATAAAACAATCGAATATCGTTCGAAATTCATGTTAAATAACGTATATGCATATAAAGATAATGAAAGAGTTGGGATAGATACGAATAGAGGTATCATTACGCTTGCACCGGGAATGAATAATTTTGAAATACTTGGAGACGTAAAAGATGTAGATATCATTTTTGAATTTCCATTTATTTATAGATAAGGTGATTTAAATGGATAAACATAAGCACATATCAATTATGAATTTTGAACAAACGATATGCGAAAACTTGATTGAAATAGATTATAGTACCTTTAAAGATACGTATGAATTAAACAGTGCTCGGATGATTACATTTACAGCATACCGAACGAATGCTAATCGATTTGTATTTGACTTACTTGTGAATGAAAATTTTGTAATTTATAAAGGCGAGAAATTCATTATTAAAAATGTAGTTTCTAAAGTTGAAGGGCAAAAAGTATCAATGGACATCACTGCTTATCATGTAATGTTTGAATTTCAAAATCATTTCGTGGAACAACTTGATGACGATAGTAGTGATAAAAAGAAAAAAGAATATACATTATCACAGTATCTTGAGTATGGTTTTAAAAATCAAAAGACAAACGTGAAGTACACATATAAATTATTTGGTGACTTCAGTAAAAAAGTAATGGTTGATAATATAGGCGGTAAAAATGGAATTGAGTTTATCAAAGAAGCTATTGATTTATTCAAATGTATTATCTATCCAATCGATACTGAAATAGGTTTTTATACTCCTGAAAATTTCTATAAACGAAGTGAAGAGATTATTAGATATAAATATAATACTGATAATGTCGTCGCTACTATTAGCACAGTAGAATTACGAACTGCAGTTAAAGCATATGGCAAACGACGAGATAACGATAAAAAGAAAAAGTATGAAGCTATGATTGAATATATATCTCCACAAGCTAAAATATATGGTAAACGATATGCAAGTCCAATCAATAATGATGATATTACAAGTGAAACAGAACTAAAAAAATGGGCTGAATCGCAACTACAAGATAAGCCAAAAACAGAATTAACAGTTAACTATATTAGTTATAAACATTTATCGCCTAGAGATACGGTTTTCTTTATTCATGAGTTAATGAACTATAATACTGAACTTAAAATCATCAAGTTAGAACGGGGACATCCATTTGTACAAACGATTGACATTTTAACATTTAGTAATGAATTAGAGGATATGGTTAAAATTCAACAATCACTGAATAAAAAACTAAAGGCTCAAGATAATAAATTCGATTATAAATTGAAAGAGTTTAATCATTCAGTATCTAAAAATATGAAAGAACTCATTCATGTGGGCGAAGCGGTAGGAAGTGTATTAGAATGACGGAAATCAGACCACTTTATTTTGAAGATGAACATATATATCCACAAACACATGTGCAAGCGATTGTAGGATTAAATAATGCTACAACCGAAAAGAATGGTCTATTGTCCAAAGAAGATAAACAAAAACTAGATAATTTAAATGGTGTAGGCTCAAGTGGACTTGGGTCTATTTTTTATAAGGAAGTGACGTAATTAAATGACTGAAATTACTAAGGCTAGAACGTTAACATATGATGGTGAAGAAGTTTATGCTAGATCACATATTGATGTTGTTGACGGATTAGACAAATCATTGTTATTAACTGAAGAGCAAAAACAAAAATTACAAAATTTTAATGTAGATGCACTTGATGTTGCAACGCAATCTAAAAATGGTTTGATGTCAGCACTGGATAAAGCGAAGTTGGATGGCTTAAAACAATTTGATCCAGAAACACTTACAAATGCAACAACTCAAAAAGCAGGATTAATGTCTGCAGAAGATAAGCAACGGCTTGATGAATTGAAAACAAATTCAAACGCCTATGATAAAAGTGTATTCAATACAATCACATCCGAAACTGCTATAGCATCTAATATCGATAAATGGCCTAATGCAAATCAAAGTGTAAATTTGAGTAAAAGAGTAAGTGAATGTCGTAATGGTATTGTACTGGTATGGCGATCAGATACTGAGGATAATAACTATCATTATCAATATATCCCTAAATACCATGTGACTGTTCATAGCACAGTTAAAATTGTTCATCTTATTCCGACAAATTCAACGAACGAATTTTGTACAAAAACAGTTTTTGTAAAAGACAATATTGTTACTGGTACAGATGACAACCAAAATAGAACAACTAAAGCTAATAAAGTGAGATTACAAGAAATTTTAGAATATTAGGAGGTAGAACATGGGGCTAATAACAACAAACTTAAGTAATCAAGTAGGAGCGGAGTTTAGACGACAACTCATTGAAAACTTTAAAGAAATTGAAGATTTTATGGGTGATTACAAAACTGGAGAAGCGGAAAAGAAAATCTCTAGTCTAGTTAAAAAATATGAAGATGAATTATTTAAAGAAGTCAGAGCAATCGTAATGCCGGAAGAATCACCACTTGAAGTGACTAAAGAAGTCGTTGATAGCAAAACGGATTTAAAAGGCGTTAAACATGGTTCATTATCGGAACGTATTAGAATTGATTTAGAACAACTTAAAAAAGATCAAGTTGAAAATAATCCACTACACAATACAGTAGTGACTAAAAATGGAACGGTCGTTTATGACTATTCTAAAAAATCACAAACACTATCTAATATTAAAAACATTTATAGTATTGGTGATTCTGTAGCACGTGGTTTACATGCCAAAAAGAATTACGGACAATATTTATCTGAAAAATTAAATGCTAATGTGACTAATCTTGCCGTTGGTGGTGCTACTTTTTCAACAGTAAGTAGTAATAATATCTTTAATCAAGCAACTAATATTAAAAATGCTGATTTGGTTATTATTCAAGGTACTGACGACGATTGGCTATGGGAAAGTGGTGTTCCAATTGGTACTGATAAAATGGATATTAAAACATATATTGGTGCATTTTATCAGATGGTTAATTTAATAAGAGCGCAAAATAAGGATGTCAAAATTATCAGTATGACTGCAACAAGACAATTACCTGTCAATGGCAAAATAATCAGAAGAAGAGATACTGATAAAAATGGTCTTAAGTTTACATTAGAAGATTATGTTAACGCTCATATTTTAGCATGTACAGAGCTCGACATACCTGTTTTTGATGCATATCATTCAAATTATATTGATGTATATAATCCAGCATTTAGAAAATTTAATATGCAAGATGGGTTACACCCAAATGAAAATATACATGAAATTATCATGTACGAGTTATTAAAAAATTATTATTATTTTTATGGGTAGAAAGGACTGATATAATATGGCAAATCAAGATTTATTTTTTGATATAACAAAACTTGGTACTGAACAAGAGCAACAACAGTATATTGTAAGTCGAGTCGGTGATGGTGGTTTAAAAGCTATTACAATCACTGTTTATTCTAATGGAAGACCATATAATTTAACCGGATTAACTCCAGTATTTGAAGGAGTGAAACCAGATGGCGAACGTATTATTGACACGAATGGTGGTTTAGTGCTTGATGCACGTAATGGTGTATTTAGATATATTCTTCCACAACAAGCTAGTACTGCCGAAGGTGAATTTCAACAAGCATTTTTTAAATTAAAACGAGGAGAACAAACAGATTCAACTCTAGAAATTAAAATAAAAGTTTTAAAAAACAAAGTAGAGTTTGGAATTAATTCAGAAAGTTATTTCACTGAATATCAAAATGAATTAAGTAGATTGAGAACAACAGTAAATCAAGGTATTGATGATTTAACACAGCTTGCTGAACAAACGGATAGAAAAATAAATGGTCAAGTTGAATCAGCGAAAGCACTAGATATACAAGTTAAAGCATTGCAATCATCTATTGATAGTAATCAATTAGTTACCAAAGCAGAATTGACAAATCAGATAACACAGTTGACTGATCAAGTTGTATCATTTTCAAATGCATTAGAAAATACAAAAGCAGATGTGAATTTAAATGTTAATAAAATTTTAAATACAAAAGCAGATAGTGGGGTTGTTGATGGTACATTAAGCCATCCAATAAATATTACAAAGTCTGGTAATTACTATTTCGATTCAACTACGCAAGGTTTACCAGTGCGAAATGGTAATAATACAACAGGTATTATTCAAGCTATTATGCAAGATGAAAATAATGGGATTTTGACGATTCTAGGTTCTGGTTTATCAATTGAAAAATATCGTGGCCAATTGTATCAACGTTGGAGATCAACACAGCCTATTTTATTATGGCGTGGTTCAGCTGGTAGAGATACTAATATAGAATTGAAAGATAGCTTTCATAATTATGGCCAATTGATTTTTAATATTACGTTCTATAGTAATCATTATGCGACACAGTTCGTTACTATACCTGAAAATGGTGTCACTTTATATTTTAATAATGCAGGTTTAAGAGAACAGAATGACAATATGAAGAATGGATTTTTAGATGAAATTTCAATCTTATTCAAAGATGAACGCCATTTAAAAGTATTAAAAACATTAGTTACGATTGACAACGATGTAGCAAAGAATTCAAATGCTACAGTAACAGCTGTCTATGGTATCTATTAAAGGATGATGATAATGGATAGTGTTAAAAATTTTGATGTTGAAGTAGATGACTTTATGAGTCTTATATATTCAGGTAATAAGGTATTAGTTTATATTTTATTATTACTTATTTTTGTAGATGTAGTTACTGGAATGATTACTGCATTTAGTGAAGGTAAATTAATGAGCAAGAAAGCAATGTTAGGCTATGTTAAGAAAATCGCATTTTTATGTGTCATCATTGTATCAAACACATTAGATATTATTTTCCAATTACATGGCTTACTTGTTAATGCGACAGTAATGTTCTTTATTATTGGGGAAGCAACAAGCATTGTAGAAAATTCAGTGAAGTTGGGCGTACCAATTCCTGAACAACTTAAAAACAGATTAAATATTACTGAAGAGACTAACAAAAACTAAGGAGTGACTTATATAGTCACTTCTTTTTATTTAGGAGCGATAAACCATGGCAAAAGAATATTTAGGAGAATGGAACGGTGTGCCCGTATATACAGACTTTTTACCTTATGGAACAAGACGCACAGGGCAACCATTAGACACGGGTAGTCCTATTTTTGCAGTATATCATGATACAGGTAATCCAGATAGTACAGCTCAACAAAATGTAAATTATTATAAAAACACATACTTACAAGATTGGGCTTCTACGGCTTCAGCACATTTCTTTGTTGATGATGAGGAATGTATTATTTGTATTCCTTTAGATGAGAAAGCGTGGCATGTAATCTATGATACACCAACAGATAACTATTATTTTGGTGATGATGCAAATGATGCAGCATTCGGTGGCGAGTTGTGTTATTTCCCTGATGACAGAGAGCGTTCATTAACTGCATTAGATAATTTCGCAAGAGTCTGTGCAGTATTATTTGAGTCTTGGGATATCGACCATTTCCATAAGTGTCCAGGTCATCAAGATATTCAAGATGACAAGCAAGATCCAGGTAATGCACTTGAAGCGTGTGGCTATGGTAGACATGAGATTGATGTTATTGATAACTTAATACAAAAATATATGGATGGTACAGATATAGATAAAGATACAATTACAGATTTACCTGAAAAAGATGATGTGATTGAGAAAAAACCAGTCGGATGTACACGTGTTAAAGTGTGGTCTGAAGAACCTTATTACAGAGGAATAATTAAATATGATGCATCATTACGTGAACGTGCTGGCAGTAGCTTTGATAACTACAGTTTTGCTAATGAAATTGATGTAGTGTCGGAAGGTACTACAGTTTATATTTATGAAGAAATCAAAGATCCACAAGGTAATGTTTGGTGTCGTACATTCTCACCTAGCAATAATGGTTGGGTGCATGTAGATACAATTGATGTGGAAGAAACATATAAAGATTAAATTAAAGGCGGTCGAAAGTGACCGCCTTTTTTATTGTATAAAGAAAACCATGCGCTATGCGTATGGTTCAGAAAAGGTTTTACC